>WNFX01000054.1_pt1 | contig 130899 bp, 114 predicted proteins | sample 5400111 | NCBI WGS metagenome assembly WNFX01 (sample SAMN13153363, study PRJNA577476) | soil metagenome | isolation source: 40 cm soil or saprolite under grassland replicate 1 | place: USA:California | collected 2016-06-15
GCCGCCGCCCAACCGGCCGTGACCGCCCAACCGGCGGCGGAGCCCACCGGCTGCGCCGCCGCGCCCTGGATGGATCGCGGCAAGAGCCCCGACGCGCGGGCGCGGCTGGTCATCGCCCAGATGACCCTGGAGGAGAAGATCTCCGTGCTGGGTTCGGTGCGCGACGCCGAGCACTTCCGCGAGACGCTGCCGATCCCGCGCCTGTGCGTGCCCGCGCTGCGCCTCAACAACGGCTCTGCCGGGGTCAGCACCGGCGGGCCCACCCAGTTCCCGGCGACCGCGCTGCCGGCGCCGATCGGCCTGGCCGCCACCTGGGACCCCAAGCTCGCTGAACGCTACGGCTACGTGGGCGGCCGGGAGACCCGCGACCAGGGCCGGGACCTGCTCGAAGGACCGGCGGTCGACCTGGCCCGGGTGCCGGTCAACGGCCGCACCTTCGAGGGGTACGGCGAGGACCCGCGGCTGGCGTCCGAGATTACGGTCGGCACCGTCAAGGGCATCCAGTCCCAGGACGTGATCGCCAACGTCAAGCACTACGCGGCCAACAACCAGGAGACCGACCGCAACAGCATCAACGAGATCATCGACGAGCGGACGCTGCGCGAGATCTACCTGCCGGCCTACGAGGCCGGGGTGAAGCGGGGCAGGAGCGGCTCGGTGATGTGCGCCAAGAACAAGGTCAACGGCGAGTTCTCCTGCCACCACAAAACACTGCTCACCGACGTCCTGCGCGGCGAGTGGAAGTTCCCCGGCTTCGTGGTGTCCGACTTCGACTCCTGCCACAACACCCCGGACTGCATCAACAACGGCACCGAGTTCGAGCTGCCGCAGTCGAAGTACTTCAGTGTTGCCGCTCTCACCGCCGCGGTGAACGCCGGCCAGGTGACGGTGGCGACGATCGACGAGGCGGTCCGGCGGATCTTCACCACGATGATCCGGTTCGGCGTGTTCGACCGTCCGCGCACCACCAGCCCGATCGACGCGGTGGGCCACGGCGCGATCGCCCGCGACATCGCCCAACGGGCCGCCGTGCTGCTCAAGAACGACCGCTCCGCGCTCCCGCTCGACCCCACGGCACTGCGCTCGATCGCGGTGGTCGGCCCGTACGCCGGAGCGGCGAAGACCGGCGGCGGGGGCAGCTCCAGCGTCCTGCCGATCTACAAGGTCAACCCGGTCGACGGGATCAAGAGCCGGCTACCCGCCGGGACCGAGGTCCGCTACGCCCAGGGCGTGTCCGCCGGCGGTCCGCCGCCGGTACCCAACGCGGCCCTCAACCCGCCCGGCCAGCCGACCATGACCGGCCTGCTCGGGGAGTACTTCCCCAACCGGGACTTCTCCGGCGCGCCGCAGGTGACCCGGATCGACGAGAAGGTGGCGTTCAACTTCGGCAGCGGCGAGCCCGCCCCCGAGCTGCCGGTCAACAACTTCTCGATCCGCTGGACCGGCCAGGTCAAGGCGCCCGTCACCGGCGACTACGTGCTCGGCATGACCAGCGACGACGGCAGCCGGCTCTACATCGACGGCAAGCTCGCCGTCGACAACTGGGGCGTGCACCTGACCCGCACCGTGACGCAGACCGTGCACCTCGACGCCGGCCCGCACGACGTACGCATCGAGTACTTCGACGGCAGCGGCAGCGCCAACGTCACGTTCGGCTGGTTCCCGCCGGGTGCCATCAACGATGTGCTCAAGGAGGCCGTCGACGCGGCGAAGGCCTCGGACGTGGCCGTGGTGATGGTCGGCGACGACGAGAGCGAGGGCCGCGACCGGACCAGCCTTGCCCTGTCGGCCGGGCAGGACGAGCTGGTCGAGGCCGTCGCCGCCGCCAACCCGCGCACCATCGTGGTGGTCAAGAGCGGCGCCCCGGTCCTGATGCGGTGGGTGGACAAGGTCCCGGCGATCCTGGAGGCCTGGTACCCCGGCGAGGAGGACGGCAACGCGGTGGCCGCGCTGCTGTTCGGCGAGGTCAACCCGTCCGGCAAGCTACCCATCACGTTCCCGCGCCGCGATGCCGACGTGCCCGCGAACACGCCCGCGCAGTACCCCGGTGTCAACGGCGTCGCGACGTACTCGGAGGGTGTCTTCGTCGGGTACCGCCACTACGACGCCCGCGGCATCGAGCCGCTGTTCCCCTTCGGGCACGGGCTGTCCTACACCAGCTTCCGGATGCGCCACCTCGACGTGTGGTGCGGCTTCGGCGGCCACGCGGTCGCGACCGTCGAGGTGAAGAACACCGGCAAGCGGACCGGCGCCCAGGTGGTGCAGCTCTACGTCGGCCACCCGGCCAGCGCGTCGGTACCCCAGCCGCCGCGCCAGCTCGGCGCGTTCGCGACGGTGACACTGCGACCCGGCGAGAGCCGGCGGGTGGTGCTGCGCGTGGAGCCCCGCGCGTTCGCGCACTGGGACACCGCCACGCACCGCTGGGTCGTGCCGAATGGCACCTACCGGCTGTATGCCGGATCGTCCTCGCGGGACCTGCCGCTGTCGGCGCCGGTCCGGATCTCAGGAGTCCGCCCCTTCACGTCGTGATCGGCACAACGTCCCGGAAGTTGTGCATACCGGCGACCTACCCGGCGGTCGCCCGTTCGGCCACAGTGGCCGTCCGCTGCCGGACAGTTCGTCGTCGCCAGCCCCTCCCGGTGCTCCGCTGAGTAGAAGCGGGGGAGACGCCATGGGCATTTTCATTCAGAGCACGTCCGGCAACGCCGGCAACTTCGAGGTGGCGGTTCCGCGCGTCGGGGGCGGCGCCGACTTCTGGTGGCGCGACAACGACCATCCCGCACTTCCTTGGCACGGACCGATTCTCGGCTTCGGCGGGCCGGAGGACGTCGGCGGCATCGGTCTCATCCAGAGCACGTTCTACGGGCACCTCGAGGTGGTGCTCCGCGAAGGCAGCCAGCTCGTCTCCACCTGGCGGGACGGCAATGGCCGGTGGCAGGGGCGCACGTTGTTGCCCGGGTCCGCCGCGCCGGTCGGCAGCCCCGCATTTATCCAGGGTCGCCTGGGCGGTGCGGTGGGCAACTTCGAGGTGGTGGCGCCGCTGTCCGGCGGCGGCTTCGGGCACTGGTACCGCAGTAACAACGTCGGCGGGCTGCCGTGGTCGGGGCCGACCGGGTTCGGAAGCGGTCAGGCGTCCGGTGTCGCGCTCGTCCACAGCTCGTACGGCAACCTGGAGATCGTCGCCTGCGTCGGCGGTCAGCTCGTGCACTACTGGCGCGGCGGCAACACCTGGAACGGGCCGAACCTCATCGCGTCCGGGGTGAGCGGCGAGCCGGACCTGATCCAGGCCAGCAACGGAAACTTCGAGGTCGTCGCGCCGCTCGCGGCCGGCGGTGTCGGGCACTGGTGGCGCGACAACAACAGCACGAGCATGGCCTGGCATGGACCCACGGCGTTCGGTGCCGGGCAGCCGGCGGGTGTCGGTCTCGTGCAGAGCAAGGCGGGCAAGCTGTGCGTGGTGGCCCGGTTCGCCGACCACCTCGAGTACTGGCAGCGCGACGACGGCGGCACGTGGGCGTGGCAGGGGCCGACGACGTTCGGCGCCGACCCGTACACCGACGCCAGCGTCTACGGCACCTCGACGATCCCGTACCACAGCGGCATCGTCGGCATCCACGCCGCGCTGCTGCACACCGGAAAGGTGGTGCTCTTCGGGTACGGCGACACCGACGACGGGCACGGCGTCTCGCGCGTGCTCGACCCGGTGACCGGCGCGCTCACCACGCCGCCCGAGTCGCACGAGCTGTTCTGCGGGGGACACGCGTTCCTCGAGGACGGGCGGCTCGTGGTGGCCGGCGGGCACCACGGCGAGGTGAAGGGCGTGCACGTGTTCGACCCGACCTCGGGGAAGTGGAGCCACGTCGCGGACATGCCCAACGGCCGCTGGTACCCGACGGTCACGGCGCTGCCGAACGGCGAGGTGCTCACCATCTCCGGTACGAAGAACGGCGGTCCGACCGACGGCGGCAACCCGGTCAACAACTCGCTCCAGATCCTGCTCTCCGGGGCGGGTGTCGAGGAGGCGCTGCCGTCGCCGTTCTCGTCGCACTTCCCGGCGAACTTCCCGACCGTCGACCTGTACCCGTTCGTGTACGTGCTGCCGTCGGGCAAGCTGCTGGTGCACTCCCGCAACGTGACCCGGTTCTACGACCCGGCCACGCACAGCTGGGACGCGACCCAGCTGGTCGCCACCTACCCGTTCTCCCGCACGTACCCGGGGGAGGGCTCCTCGGTCCTGCTGCCGCTGCTGCCGGCGGCGAACTACCGCGCCCGGGTGCTCGTGCTCGGCGGCGGTGGCACGCACCCCGACCAGCTGACCACCGACACCCCGGCGACGAACACCGCGGAGCTGCTGGACCTCGGCGCGCAGCCGCTGGGCTGGCAGTCGCTGCCGTCCATGGCGTACCCGCGGGTGATGCCGGACGCGACGATCCTGCCGGACGGCACGGTGCTGGTGAACGGGGGCAGCTCGACCGGTCGCGCCGACTTCGGTATCGACCCGGTGCTGCCCTACGAGCTGTTCGACCCGGTGACGTTGACGTGGCGGACGCTGCGGACGGCGCACGTGCCGCGGGTGTACCACTCGTCGGCGGTGCTGCTGCCGGACGCGACCGTCATGATGCTGGGCAAGGACGGCGTCTACAACCCCGACCCGTACAAGTACCCCGAGCACCGGGCGGAGATCTACATGCCGCCCTACCTGTTCCGGGGCCCGCGGCCGGTGATCCAGTCCGCGCCGGGCAGCGTGACCCTCGGCGACCAGTTCACCGTCGACTTCTCGGGGTCCGATGTGGACCGTGTGCATCTGGTGCGGCCCAGCTCCACCACGCACTCGTTCAACATGGAGCAGCGCCTGGTGGGCCTGCAGATCGTCGCCCGGTCGGGTTCGACGCTGACCCTCGAGGCGCCGCCGGACGCGGCCGTGGCCGTACCCGGATATTGGATGCTTTTCCTGCTGAACGCGGCCGGCGCGCCGTCGCACGCGCACTTCCTGAAGCTGCAGACCTGACGCCCGTGCGCAGAAGGGTGACCGAGGCGCCTGTGGTCCACCTGTGGCGCCGCTGGACCGGCTGAGGCGGCATACTGCTGCCGTGGTTTCGATGGGGGTCGAGCAGCGGCGGGCCCGGCTCGCCCGGCGGCACCAGCTGGCACCGTCCGCACGGGCGGCCGGCCCGCTCGACGTGGCCGAGCACCTGGTCGCCCTGCACGGCACCGACCCGGCGTCGGTGTACCTGGCCGTCCACGCCCGCGCGGCCTGCGGCCACGAAGCCGTCGAGCGGGCCCTCTACGCCGACCGCACCATGCTGCGGATGCTCGGCATGCGCCGCACTGTCTTCACCGTCCCGGCCGACCTCGCGGCGGTGGTCCAGGCGGCGTGCACCCGGGCGATCGCCGTGCAGGAGCGGCGCCGGCTCCTGCAGCTACTGGCGGAGTCCGGCGTCACTGGGGGCGTTCCCGCCGCCACCTGGCTGGCCGAGGTGCAGGAGTCGGTCGTGCGGGCACTGCTCGCCCGGGGTGAGGCGACGGCCACGGAGCTGTCGGCCGCGGAGCCGCGCCTGCGCGAGCAGGTGCTCATGGCCGCGGGCAAGCCCTACCAGGCGTGGCAGAGCATCTCGACCCGGGTGCTGTTCGTGTTGTCGGCCGAGGGCCGGATCGTGCGGGGTCGCCCCCGCGGATCGTGGATCAGCAGCCAGTTCCGGTGGTCGCCGGCGCAGGTCTGGCTGGATGGGGGCATCCCGGAGCTGCCGACCGCCGAGGCCCAGGCGGAGCTGGTCCGGCGCTGGTTGCGGGCGTTCGGGCCCGGCACCACGGCGGACCTGAAGTGGTGGACCGGCCTGACGATGGGCGAGGTCAAGAAGGCGCTGGCCGCGCTCGACGTGGTGGCGGTCGACCTCGACGGCGTGGCCGGCGTGGTCCTCGCCGACGACCTGGCACCGGTCGACCCGCCGGAGCCGTGGGTAGCCATGTTGCCCGCCCTGGACCCGACCGCCATGGGCTGGCTGGGCCGCGACTGGTACCTCGGCGGTCATGCCAAGGAGCTCTTCGACCGCTCCGGCAACGTCGGCCCCACCGTCTGGTGTGACGGCCGGATCGTGGGCGGCTGGGCCCAGCGCGCCGGCGGCGACGTCGCGTACCGATTGCTCGAGGATGTGGGTGCGGAAGCGGCGGCGGCGGTCGAAGTCGCCGCCGCCCGCCTGGTCGCCTTCCTGGGGGAGGTGCGCGTGACCCCGCGCTTCCGCACCCCACTCGAGCGCGAGCTGAGCGCCTGACGGCCTTCCTCAGCGTGGACGGGACGCGGTGGCCGGGCGCGCGGTCGACGCGCCCGCGGCCCGATGGCGCGGCCGTTGCCTCGACTGGGACCTCGACTGCGACCTCGATCGGGACTGGGGTAGGCGCAGCAGGCCCTGGGAGATCGCGACCCCGGTGAGCACGATCACCGCGCCGGCCGGCTGGTTCCAGCCGATGCGCTCGTGCAGCACCAGCACGCCGATCACCGTCGCGCACACCGGGATCAGGTAGGTCACCGAGGCCGACGTGGTGGCGCCGGCCACCCGGATGACCCGGTAGTTGAACACGAACGCCAGCCCGGTGCCCAGCGCACCAAGCGCCAGGATGCTGCCGATGACGTCGAGCGACAGGGCGGTCGGCGCGGGCGGTGCGCCGGCCACCAGCGGTGCGACGATTAGCAGTTGGGCGCTCGCCACGACGAGCATCCCGGCCGGCACGGCCACGCCCCCGTCGGGCACGTCGCTCAGGAACCGGCGCTGGTAGGGGATCGCGAGTCCGTAGCAGAGCGCCGCCCCCATGCACATCAGCTGGCCGGCGAGGTGGCGACCGCCGACGCCGTGCCAGACGCCGAGGACGACGAGAACGCCGGTGAAGCCGACCAGGATGCCGACTGTGCGGCGCAGGCTCATCCGCTCGGTGCGCAGGATCAGGACGGCGACCGGGAGGGCGAACAGCGGCGTGGTGGCGTTCCAGATGCCGGCGAGCACCGAGGAGACCCGCTGCTCCCCGTACGCGAACAGGGTGAACGGCAGCGCCACGCCGAGCGCACCGGCCACAGCGAGGTGACCCCACGTCCGCGGATCGCGCGGCAGTTGCCGCCGGGTGACCAGCAGCACCGCCAGCACGGTGACCGTGCCCACGCCGACCCGGCCGAGCGCGACGTAGAGCGGGTGCAGCTCGCGCACGCCGACCTTGATGAACAGGAAGCTGGAGCCCCAGATGACCGCGAGCGCCAGATAGCCCGGCAGCCATGACCGGAGATCTGCCTTGTCAGGATCGGTGCCCGTCTTCACCCCTGACACCCTGCCGCAGGGGTACGACATTTGTCGCGCGAGAATCGGACGCCGTGCCGCCATTTCCCGCCAGCGTCACCGCCGGTCAGCCGGTCGCTTCCAGCGGATCCTCCAGCAGCGACTCGAAGGCGACCTCGGCCGCGCCGAGCAGCGCCGCGTCGTCGCCGAGGACCGGGGTACGCAGCCGCACATGCTCGCGGCACGCCGGTAGCCCGTTGCGGTTGAGCCGGCTGCGCACCTGGGCCGCCGCGGCCAGGTACACCTCGCGTAGCGCCCCACCGAAGATCACCATCTCCGGGTTGAAGATGTTCACCAGGTTGGCCACCCCGAACCCGAGCCAGTCGCCCACCCCGCGTACCGCCGCCTGCGCCGTCGCGTCGCCCCGCGCCGCCGCTTCGATGACGCTGGTGACGAGATCGCGCCCGTATCCGTCGCGCCCGGCCGCCCGCAGCAGTGCCACCTCGCCGACCTCGGTCTCCCAGCAGCCGTGCGCGCCGCATCCGCACGGCTTGCCGCCCGGGTTGACCACCATGTGGCCGACCTCGCCGCCGTACCCGCCGTGCCCGGTCACCGGCCGACCGCCGGCGATGATGCCGCCGCCGATGCCGGCGTCGCCGTGCAGGTATACAACGTTGTCACAGCCGACGGCAGCGCCCCGCGTGTGCTCGGCGAGGGCGCGCAGGTCCGCCCCGTTTCGGATGGTCACCGGGCGATCCGGGCCCAGCACCTTGGCGAGGGTCTCCCCGAGCGGCTCGTCGACCCAGCCCACGTGCGGTGCCAGGCGGATCAGACCGTCCTCCCGGCGCACCATGGCCGACACCGCCGCCCCGCTGCCGATGTAGCGGGCCTCGGCCGGGATGAACGTCTGCATCGACCGCACGACGTCGGCGAGGGGTGCGACGACCTCGGCCGGAGGCAGCTCGCCGCGGGGACGCGCCACCTCCCGCCGGTCCAGCACCACGCCGCCCAGCCCGACCCGCGCCGCGGTGACCCGGTCGGCCTCGATGGTGAACGCGAACACGTACACCTGCGACTCCGGCCGGACGACCAGCGAGGGTCGTCCGGCCCGGCCATGGTCGCGGGGTAGCCCCTCCCGGACCAGCCCGGCGGCGGCCAGGTCGGCGGTGAGGGCCCCGATGGTGCTGCGGTTGAGGCCGAGGTTGGCGGTCAGCTCGGCCCGCGATGTCGGGCCCCGGACGTGGACGTAGCGAAGCAGCGCACCGAGGTTGAACCGGCGGATCTCCTCCTGGCTCGGTCCGGCGCGCATCCTCAGCTCTCAGTCCGGTTCGTCGTTGCTCAGCGCAGGCCGGCCGCGGCCGCCCGCCGGCGGGACAACGCGTCCACGCCCGCTGCCAGCAACAGCACGACGCCGGTGACAACGTACTTGACCCCGGCGCTGTACCCCATCAGGCCCATACCGTTGTCGATCACCGCGATGACCGCGCCGCCGAGGACCGCGTCGAGGACCCGGCCCTTGCCGCCGAACAAGCTGGTGCCGCCGATGACGGCCGCGCCCACGGCGTACAGGAGGACGTTGCTGCCGCCGGTGTTCGGGTCGACGGAGTTGGCCCGCGACGCGGCGATGATGCCGCCGACCGCCGCCATCGTCGACGCGATCATGAAGGCGGAGATCCGGATCCTGTCGACGTTGATGCCGGCCCGGCGCGCCGCCTCCCGGTTGCCGCCGACCGCGTAGATGTGCCGGCCGTACGCGGTGCGCCCGAGCACGAACGTCCACAGCACCAGCAGCAGGCCGAGGATGAGCACCACGTCGGGTACGCCCCGCAGCGACACGACGATCGGGTTGCGGCTGCGCTCCAGGTTGAGCACGTACACTGCGATGCCGCCGATGACGGCCAGCACTGCCACCCGGGCGGCGATCAGCGACAGCGGCTCGACGGGGAGGTCCCGGAGGGCCCGGTTGCGCCGGCGCAGCAGAAGCAGGCCGGCGAAGATCCCCGCCGCCACCGCGAACAGCACCCAGCCCACCACGGGGTCCAGCCGGCCGTCGGCATTGATCGCGAGGACGTGCTTCTCGCCGACGGAAATGTTGGTGCCGCCCTTGATGAGCAACAGCATCACGCCCTGGAACGCGAGGAACGCCGCGAGCGTGACCACGAACGATGGGATGCCGATCTTCGCGACCAGGAAGCCGATGGCCGTCCCGATCACGACACCGGTGGCGAGGGCGGCGAGGATCGCCAGGTACCACGGGACCTGGTGTTCGGTGAGCAGCACCGCCAGGACCGCCGCGCATACGCCGCTGGTGTAGCCGGCCGAGAGGTCGATCTCGCCGATGAGCAGCACGAAGACCAGGCCCATCGCGATCGCGATGATCTGGGCGCCCTGTGCGAGCAGGTTGGCGAAGTTGCCCGCCGTGAGGAACGCCGGGCGCAGGATCGCGAAGACCGTGCACAGCACGACCAGTCCGAGCACGGCCGGTAGCGCGCCCATCTCGCCGCCGCGGATCTTGGCCACATAGTTGCGCGCGTACGCGGTCAGCGGCGACCCCTGGTCCTCCGCCTCGACCGGCGGCGGCGCCGCGGAGGTGATGATCGTCATGAGGTTGCTCCGTTCGTGCTGTCGGCGCCCGCCGGCGCCAGCCCCAGGTCGCCGCTGCGACCCGCCGTGATCAGCTCCACGACCTGGGCGTGGGTCACGTCCGTCGCCTTCACCTGGGCCGCCATCCGCCCCAGGTAGAGCGCGGCGATCCGGTCGGCGACGGCGAACACGTCGTTCATGTTGTGCGAGATGAGCACCACCGCGTGGCCGGTGTCGGCCAACCGCCGCACGAGCTCGAGGACGTTGGCGGTCTGCTGGACGCCCAGCGCGGCGGTCGGCTCGTCGAGGATGACCACCTTGCTGTTCCAGAGCACTGCCTTGGCGATCGCGACGGTCTGGCGCTGGCCGCCGGACAGGCTCGCCACCAGTTGGCGCACCGACCGGACGGTGCGCACCGACAGGCTCTCCAGCGTCTGCTGCGCGAGCTGTTCCATCGTCACCTCGTCGAGGACCAGACCCCTGCGCCGCTCCCGGCCGAGGAACATGTTCTGGACGATGTCGAGGTTGTCGCAGAGCGCGAGATCCTGGTACACGATCTCGACGCCCAGCGCGCCCGCGTCGCGCGGCCCGTGGATGGTCACCGGCTGGCCGTCGAAGTAGTACTCCCCGGCGTCGATCGAGTAGATCCCGCCGATGCACTTGACCAACGTGGACTTGCCGGCGCCGTTGTCGCCGACGAGCGCCGTCACCTCGCCGGGGTAGACCGAGAAGGCGACGTCGCGCAGGACCTGGACCGGGCCGAAGCTCTTGTTGATTCCGCGCACTTCCAGTAGGGGGGTGTCGGTCACGGCGTTCCTTTCCGCACTCACCGCCAGTGGCGGGACCGGCCGGGTCCGGCCGGTGACCCGCCACTGGCGGAATGTGTCGCTATTTGATGCCGGCCTCGGCGCACTTGGCGGTGAAGTCACCGGTGCACAGCTCTGCGGCGGTCACGAAGCCGTCGGCGACCACGTCCTTGACGTTGTCCTTGGTGATCGCGACCGGGGTCAGCAGCACCGCGGGCACATCCTGCTTGCTGGTCGGGTCGTTGACCTTGCCGTCGACGGACTTCTTCTGGCCCTTCGCCAGCGAGACGGCCAGGTCGGCCGCGGCGTCGGCCTCCTTCTTGATCGCCTTGTAGACGGTCATGCACTGATCGCCGACGAGGATGTTCTGCAGCCCCTGCACGGTGGCGTCCTGACCGGTCACCGGCACCTTGCCGTTGAGCTTCTGCTTCTTGAGCACCGAGAGCGCGGCGTTGCCGAGACCGTCGTTGGCGGCCAGTACACCGGCGATGTTCGGGTTCTGGGTGAGCATCTGCTCGAAGATCGTGGCGCCCTGGGCGTTGTCCCACTCGGGCACCGACTGGTCCGGACCCTTCACGAACTCGCCCGCGTCGTACTTGGGCTTGAGCACCGAGTCGTACCCGTTCTTGAACAGGGTCGCGTTGTTGTCGGTCGGCGACCCGTTGAGCTCGGCGACGACGGGCTTCTGCACGCCCTTGGCGGTCAGGCACTTCACCAGGCCCTCGCCCTGCAGCTTGCCGACAGCCGTGTTGTCGAAGCTGACGTAGTACTGCGCGCCGCCGCCCAGCGTCAGCCGGTCATAGTCGATCGTGGCGACGCCCTGCGCCTTCGCCTTGTCCAGGACGGCCTTGCCGGTGCCGCTGTCCAGGTTGACGATCATCAGCACGGTTGCCCCGTTGGTGATCATCTGGTCGGCGATCGTCTGGAAGGCGCTCTTGTCGTTCTGGGCGTTCTGGATGTCGTATTTGACCCCGGCCTTCTCGAACGCGGCCGAGAGGAACTTGCGGTCCGCGGTCTCCCAGCGGGCGGAGGACTTGCTGTCGGGAAGGATGACGCCGACCTTCGCGGTCTTGGCCGGCGGGTTGTTGGAGCCGCTGTTGGACGACTTGTTGCCGCCACAGGCGGCCATTCCGCCGGCCGCCACCATGGCGACGGCGAGGGCGAGAATGCCTCTGCGCATGAGCACAGATCCTTTCGGGAGGGCTGCCGCGACGCGGCGCTCTGGGGGTGGCGAAAGCGGTTGGTGCCTGCGAACGATCTGGCCCGCGCGGCCGCGCGGTGCGGCCCAGACCGTTCGTGCTGGTCGCAGGCCTGCGACCAGCTTCAGAGGCCGCCGGGAGGCGGTGGCGGTGAAGCCGGTCACACAGTTTGTTGTGTCCGGCAACGTATTTCGTGGAGCGCTCTCGCGCAATAGGCTGCCGGGTACGAGTTTGTTGTCGGCGGTAACAATTCGGGAACCCGGCTGTCATGGAGGGGTGCCATGGTCGCGACTCCGACGAAGGACGATCACTTCACGTTCGGTCTCTGGACGGTGGGCTGGCAGGCCCGCGACCCGTTCGGCGAGGCCACCCGGCCGCCCCTGGACCCGGTGGACGCCGTGCACCACCTTGCCGAGCTCGGCGCGTACGGGGTCACGTTCCACGACGACGACGTGGTCCCGTTCGGCTCCGACGACGCCACCCGGGAAAAGCTGATCGCGCGCTTCACCGACGCGCTCACCGAGACCGGGCTCGCCGTCCCGATGGTCACCACCAACCTGTTCACCCACCCCGTCTTCAAGGACGGCGCGTTCACCAGCAACGACCGTGACATTCGCCGGTACGCCCTGCGAAAGGTGATGCGCAACCTCGACCTCGCCGCGCAACTAGGCGCGCGGACGTACGTGTTCTGGGGCGGCCGCGAAGGCGCCGAGTCCGACGCCGCCAAGGACATCCGCGCGGCACTGGACCGCTACCGCGAGGGCATCGACCTGCTCGCCCAGTACGTCCTCGACCGCGGCTATGGCATCCGCTTCGCCATCGAGCCCAAGCCCAACGAGCCGCGCGGCGACATCCTGCTACCGACCGTCGGCCACGCGCTGGCCTTCATCGCCAGCCTCACGCACCACGACATGGTCGGCCTCAACCCCGAGGTCGGGCACGAGCAGATGGTCGGGCTCAACTTCGCCGCAGGCGTCGCCCAGGCGCTGTGGCACGGCAAGCTGTTCCACATCGACCTCAACGGCCAGCGCGGCCCCAAGTTCGACCAGGACCTGGTCTTCGGCCACGGCGACCTGCTCAACGCGTTCTTCCTGGTCGACCTGCTCGAGCACGGCCCGGACGGCGGCCCGGCCTACGACGGTCCCCGACACTTCGACTACAAGCCCGCCCGCACCGAGGACATGGCCGGCGTCTGGGCGTCGGCCGCCGCGAACATGCGCACCTACCTGCTGCTCAAGGAACGGGCGGCGGCCTTCCGCGCCGACCCCGAGGTGCGGGAGGCGCTCGCCGCCAGCCGGGTCGGCGAGCTGGCGGTGCCCACGCTCGACCTGGGCGAGTCCTACACCGACCTGCTTGCCGATCGCAGCGCGTTCGAGGACTTCGACGTGGCAGCGGCGGCCGGCCGCGGTCTGGGCGCCGTGCACCTGACCCAGCTGGCCGTGGAGCATCTGCTCGGCGCGCGGTGACAGGGTTCAGCCGACCGGCTCGGGGTAGGTGGGGCTGATGCCGCTAGGGCCACAACCAGGGGGCGCCCGGGGAACCCACGGACACCCCTACAGTGCACTGCGCCTGCGGTTGGTGCTCGCGCTGTTCGGCCTGGTCAGCTGCGCCGTGCTGGCGTGGCTGTCGCTGTTGGCCGGGCGCCGGGCGCTCGCCGTGCTGCTGATCGTCCTCGGGGCGGTGGCGCTCGTCGACATCGTGGTGATCGAGATGCGCCGCTACGCCGGCCGCCGCCGTTGACGCCTCCACAAGATCGCATTCGACGTCCGGATGTTGCGGTCAGCGGCGCAGCGCGCGGGCGACCACCCACGCGAGGACCGCCAGCAGCACGGCCGCGAGGCCGTAACCGGCAAGGCGGCGGGCGGTCACGGTGCTGCCGGCGAGCCTGAGCAGATCGATCGGCTCGGCCTCCGCCGTCGGGGCCGTCGCTTCGTCGACCCATCCGCCGCCGCTCGGCGCCGCCTCGGGCGCCGGCGGGCCGGCCTCGGCTGCCGCTTCCGGCCCTGACGTGAGGGTCTGCGCCACGCAGTCGGCGAACTGTCCGATGAGCTTGGCCGACACGTCCGCGATCATGCCGCGGCCGAACTGCGCCGGCTTCCCGGTCACGGTCAGGTCGGTGGCGACGTCCACCCGGGTCGCGCCGCCTTCCGGGGCAAGGCTTGCGGTCACGGTCGCCGCGGCGGTGCCGGCCGAGCGGGTGTCCTTGCCGCTGGCCTCGATCACCACCCGGTGGGCCGCCTCGTCGCGTTCGACGAAGCGGCCCTTGCCCTGGTAGGTGAGCGCGATGGGGCCGAGCTTGACCTTCACCGTCCCGGTGAACGTGTCGCTATCGACGCCGGTCAGCGTCGCGCCGGGCATGCACGGCGCGATGCGGGGCACGTCGAGGAGGACCTGCCAGGCCGACTCGACCGGCACCGGCACGGTGAAGCTGTGGTCAAGCCGCATGGGCGTGCCGTCCTCCGCCGAGTGCGGACAGCACGGCCCGTTCGGTGAGCACCCGGGCCAGGTGGCGGCGGAAATCCGCGGACGCGGAGAGGTCGGCGCTCGGATTCGTGCCCTCCGCCGCGTGCGCCGCCGCCGTAGCCACCGCGGCCCGGTCGACCGGCGCACCGGTGAGCGCCGACTCGACCGCCGCCGCGCGTACCGGGGTGATGTCCATGTTGGTCAGTGCCACACGGGCGTCGGCGATCGCGCCGTCGGAGCGGCGTACGAGCGCGGCGACGCCGACGAGCGCCCAGCCCTGCGCGGTCCGGTTGAACTTCTCGTAGTGGCTCAACCAGCCGTCCCGCTTCGGGACGCGCACCGACACCAGCACCTCATCCGGCTGCAGCGCGGTGGTGAGGTAGTCGACGAAGAACTCCGACGCCGGCACCTCACGCGTCCCGGCGGCGCCCGCGATCGTCAACGTCGCGTCGAGCGCCAGCGCCACCGCAGGCAGGTCACCGGCCGGGTCGGCGTGCGCGAGGGACCCGCCGAGCGTGCCGACGTGGCGCACCTGCCGGTCGGCCACGGTCGCTGTGGCCTGGGCCAGCAGCGGTACATGCCGGTCGACGAGCGGGTTGGCGAGCACCGACGCATGCGTGGTCATCGCGCCGATGACGAGCGCGTCCCCGTCGTCGCGGATGCCCCGCAGATCGGCGATGCCGCCCAGGTCGACCAGTAGCGTGGGTGCGGCCAGCCGCAGGCGCAGCAGTGGGATCAGGCTCTGCCCACCGGCGAGCGCCTTGGCGTCCTCGTCGGCGAGCGCGCGTACCGCCTCGTCCACAGTGGACGGACGCACGTACTCGAACGGCGCCGGGATCATGACTCACCCCCGGAAACGATGGCCTGCCACACCCGCTCGGGCGTGCATGGCATCTGGACGTCGTGCACCCCGTACGGGCGCAGCGCGTCGACGACCGCGTTGACCACAGCCGGCGTCGAGGCGATGGCGCCCGCCTCGCCGACGCCCTTGGTGCCCAGCGGATGGCCCGGTGCCGGGCTCTCGGTGCGGTCGGTCACGATGTCGGTCAGGTCGACCGCGCTGGGCAGCGTGTAGTCCACGAACGTGCCCGACAGCAGGTTGCCGTCGGCGTCGTAGACCGCCTCCTCGAACAAAGCCTGGGCGATGCCCTGCGCCACCCCGCCATGGACCTGGCCTTCGACGATGATCGGGTTGACCACCCGGCCCACGTCGTCGACGGCCACGTAGGAGCGGATCGACACCCGCCCGGTCTGCGTGTCGACCTCCGTCGCGCACAGGTGCGTCCCGTGCGGGAACGAGAAGTTGACCGGATCGTAGACGGCGTCGGCGTCGAGCGTGGGCTCGATGCCGTCGGGCAGGTCGTGCGCGGCGAACACGGCGAGCGCGCAGTCGGCGAGGCTCTTACCGCCCTCAGGGTTGCCGCGCACCCGGAACTGCCCGTCCGCGAACTCCAGGTCGGCCGGGTCGCACTCGAGCATGTGCGCAGCGACCGGCTTGGCCTTGTCGATGACCTTCTGGCAGGCGTTGACCAGGGCGATGCCGCCGACGGCAAGGGACCGTGAACCGTAGGTGTCCATGCCCTTGTACGCGGTGCGGGTGTCGCCGTGCAGCACCTCGACGTCATCGAACGGCACCCCGAGCTGGTCGGCGACGATCTGGCTCCACGCCGTCTCATGCCCCTGCCCGTGCGGGGACGTACCTGTGACCACCTCGACCTTGCCGGTGGGCAGCATCCGGATGCTGGCGCTCTCCCAGCCACCGGCGCCGTAGCGCAGGCTGCCGAGCACCCGGGACGGAGCCAGCCCGCACATCTCCGTGTAGGTCGACACGCCGATCCCCAGCTGCACCGGGTCACCGGACTCCCGCCGGGCCGCCTGTTCGCGGCGCAGCTCGTCGTACCCGAAGAGCTCCATCGCCCGCGCGGTGGCCGCCGCGTAGTCGCCGGAGTCGTAGGTCAGCCCGGCCACGGTCGTGAACGGGAACGCGTCGATCCAGTTGCGCCGTCGCAGCTCGATCGGGTCGAGCCCGACCTCGACGGCCAGCTCGTCCATGATCCGCTCGATCGCGTAGGTGGCCTCCGGCCGTCCGGCGCCCCGATAGGCGTCAGTGAACGTCGTGTTGGTGAACACGCCGGTGCACTCGAAGCGGTACGCCGCGAACTTGTAGATCGCGTTGTACATGAACGCGCCCAGCAGCGGGATCCCCGGCGTGACGAGACCGAGGTACGCGCCCATGTTGGCGGTCAGCTTGACGCGCAGCCCGAGGACCGTGCCGTCGCGGCGCGCGGCGATCTCGATGTCCTGGATGACGTCGCGGCCGTGGTGGGCCGACATCAGGCTGTCCGAGCGCGACTCGGTGTACTTGACCGGCTTGCCCAGCCGCCGGGCCGCCACGAACGTGATCAGCTCCTCCGGGGTGACCTGCAGCTTGCCGCCGAACCCGCCACCCACGTCGGGGGCCACGACCCGCACCTTGTGCTCGGGCGTGCCGGTCACGACCGACAGCAGGAACCGCAGGACGTGCGGGATCTGGGTGGCCGACCACATGGTGTACTGGTCGCCGCTCGGGTCCACGACCACGCTGCGCGGCTCCATGAACGCAGGGATCAGCCGCTGCTGCCGGTACCGTCGCTTCAGCACGACCTCGGCACCCTCGAACGCGGCGCCGACCGCGGCCCCGGTGCCCGCCTCCGCCGAGTCGAAGATCCAGGTGTAGGAGCGGTTGGTGCCCTTGTCGGCGTGCACCAGATCCGCGCCGTCGGCGAGCGCGGCCTCCAGGTCGAGCACGGCCGGCAGCGGCTCGTAGTCGACATCGATGGCGGCGAGCGCGTCGAGCGCCGCGGCGCGCGAGCGGGCCACCACGACCGCGACCGCGTCGCCGACGTGGCGCACCTCGTCGACGGCGATCGGCGGATGGTCGGGGTGGACCATGTCCTCGGTCACCGGCCACGCGCATGGCAGGCTGCCCTGCACGTCGGCGACGTCCCGGCCGCTGTACGCGGCCACCACGCCGGGCTCGCGCAGCGCCGCGCTGGTGTCCACGCCCGTGATGCGGGCGTGGGCGAGCGGGCTGCGCAGGATCGCCAGGTGCAGCATGCCGGGCAGCGTGATGTTTTCGGTCCAGGTGGTCCGGCCGGTGATCAGCCGGGCATCCTCCTTGCGTGGGCGGGCCGAGCCGACCTCCCGCTCTTCGACGGCAGTCATGCGGTCGCCTCCCTCACGGCACCGGCTGCGGGATGACTTCTTCGGGCACGCGCTCGGGTGGCAGGCCGGCGTCGGGAGTGCCCGCCTCGCCCGCTTCCGCGGCCGGTGGCGCAGGCTGCGCCGACTCACCCGCCGCGCGCAGCTCACCCGCCGCGTCGCGCACGGCCCGGACGATGTTCTGGTATCCGGTGCACCGGCACAGGTTGCCTTCGAGCCCTTCGCGGATCTCCGCGTCGGTGGGGTCCGGGTTGGCGTTGAGCAGGTCGACCGCGGCGAGGATCATGCCCGGGGTGCAGAAGCCGCACTGGAGAGCGTGCCGCTCGTGGAAGGCGCGCTGCACGGGGTGCAGGGCGTTGTCGGGGCCGGCGAGCCCTTCGATGGTGGTGATCTCGCGCCCGTCGGCCTGGACGGCCAGGATGGCGCAGCTCTTCACGCCGACGAGGTGGTTGTCGGCATCGGTCATGAGCACGGTGCAGGCGCCGCAGTTGCTGGTGTCGCAACCCACCACGGTGCCCACCTTGCCGAGCTGCTCGCGCAGGTGATGGACGAGCAGGGTACGGGGTTCGACATCGTCGTCGTAACGCACACCGTCGACATTGATACTGATCCGGGTCATCGGGCCTCCCGGCTGCGAGGGTTCGTGGTCCGCACGCATGAGTGGTCGTTGACCCGGGCGCCGTCGCCTCGCGCGTCTCCTCTCCCTGCGGGCCATGTGGCGTCGAAGGTCATCGTTGCGCGCTGCCCTCAAGCCAATCTCCTCACGCGCCCGCCGCGCAAGGGCCTTCGGGTAACAGCGTCGAAATCAACCCGCCATTTCATGGTGGATGCGGCCGTCGAGGCCGGTCAGCCGCTTTCCGCTGCCGCCCCAGCGCGCCGCGATGATCTCGGCGGCGATGCTCACGGCGGTCTCCTCCGGGGTACGCGCGCCCAGGTCGAGTCCGACGGGGGAGGAGAGCTTCGCCAGCTCCCCGTCGGTGAGGCCGGCTTCCCGGAGCCGGGCCAGCCGCTCCTCATGGGTGCGCCGCGACCCCATGGCACCCACGTACGCGAGGTCCAGCCGCAGGGCGACCTCCAACAGCGGCCCGTCGAACTTCGGGTCGTGGGTGAGCACGCACACGACGCTGCGTTCGTCCAGCCTGCCGGCTTTCTGCTCGTTTTCCAGGTACCGGTGCGGCCAGTCGACCACCACCTCGTCGGCGTCGGGAAAGCGCCGGCTGGTGGCGAAGATCGGCCGGGCGTCGCAGACCGTCACGTGGTACCCGAGGAACCCGCCGATCCGCGCCACCGCGGCGGCGAAGTCGATCGCACCGAAGACGATCATCCGCGGCTTCGGGGCGTGGCCGGCGACGAACAGCGTCAGCGTGTCGCCGCGGCGCTGACCGTCGTAGCCGTACCGGAGGGTGGCGCTGCGCCCGGCGGCCAGCAGCCCGCGCGCGTCGTCGGCCGCGGCCGCGTCGAGCCGCTCGGTGCCCAGCGTGCCGTCGGTCCGGTCGGCCCAGACGACCAGCCGCCGGCCCAGCCTGCGGTCCGGGTCGGCCTCGCCCGCGCCCACACAGGTGACCACGGCGACCGGCGTACCCGCCCGGATCGCCTCGGCCACCGCGCCCAACTCGGGGAAGCTGTGCCGGTCCACCCGTTCGACGAAGATGTCGATGATGCCGCCGCAGGTCAGCCCGACGGCCAATGCGTCGTCGTCGCTGACCCCGAAGCGTTGCAGGACCGGTTGCTCGGCGTCTTTCGCCAGCTCGTACACGGCGGCCTCGACGCAGCCGCCGGAGACGCTGCCCACGGCCGACCCGTCCGGGCCGACCAGCATCACCGCGCCGGGCGGCCGGGGCGCCGATCGCCAGGTCGCCACGACTGTCGCCATGCCCACCGGTTCACCGCCGGCCCACCAGCGATCGAGGTCGTCGAGTACGTCACGCACGGGCGATCACCCCCACCAGGTCCTCCAGCGCGGCCAGGCTGTGGCCGGCCACGAAATCGTCGAGGTACGGCAGCGCCGCGGCCATCCCGCCGGCCAGCGGTGCGTAGCCGGTCTTGCCCCGGTGCGGGTTCACCCAGACCAACCGGTACGCCAGCCGGGAGAGCCGGTCGAGCTGCGCGGCCAGGTCGGCCGGGTCGCCGCGCTCCCAGCCGTCGCTGCAGATCACCACCACCGCGCCCCGCGCGGTGCCCCGCTGCCCCCAGCGGGTGAGGAACGCGCGCAGCGAGTCGGCCAGCCGGGTGCCGCCGTGCCAGTCCGGGATGGCGGCGCCGGCCGCCCGCAGTGCGGTGTCCGGGTCGCGGTGGCGCAGCGCGAGGGTGACGCGGGTCAGCCGGGTGCCCATCGTGAAGACCTCCGTGAGCGCCGGCCGGCGTCGTACGGCGGCGTGGCCGAAGCGCAGCAGGGCATCGGCGTACGGGGTCATCGAGCCGGACACGTCGAGCAGCACGACGAGCCGGCGCGGGCGCTCCCGGCGCCGCCGATGCGCCAAACGGGCCGGCTCCCCGCCCTGGCGCAGGATGTGACGCACCGTGCGGTGCGGGTCGACCACACCGCGGCGCGCCGGCCCGTGCCGCCGGGTGCGGCGCGCCGCGGTACCCGGGGCGAGCAGCGCCAGCAGCCGGCGCACCTCGGCGCGCTCCCGTGTGGACAGTGCGGCGACGTCCCGGTGGCGGAGCACCTCGACCGGGCTCGCCGACAGCGCCAGGATCTCGGGTGGCTCGCCGTCGTTGATCTCGCGGCCGGGTGCGCCGGTCGCGAGCGGCGCCGAGACGCGGGCCAGCGGCGGGCGCGTCGGCAACGGCAGCCCGTGGACCGCGACCCGACCGCCGAAGTACGCGGCGAACGTCGCGTCGTAGACCGGCAGGTCGTCGGGCTCGCTGCACAGGGTCAGCCGGCCGGCCCAGTAGAGCGCCTTCGGGTCGGTCGCGCCCAGTTCGCCGACGGCGGCGAGCATGGCATGGACCCGATCGGGGGTGGCCGCGACACCGGCGTGCCGAAGCGTGCGGACGAACCCGACCAGCACCCTCGTGATCACCATCGTCAGTTCCCGATCAGCGCGGCGAGGCCGCTCGCCCGTACCCGGTCATGGTCTTCGCGGTACTTGAGCACCGCGCCGAGCGTGGCGGCGGCGACGTCCGGGTCCAGCGCCCGGGCGCCCAGCGCGAGCAGGGCACCCGCCCAGTCGATCGACTCGGCGACACCCGGCGGTTTGATCAGGTCCAGCTCACGCATGCGGGCCGTAGCGGTCGCGACCTCACCCGCCAGCCGCTCGGTGACCTCGGGCAGCCGTTCCCGGAGGATGGCCACCTCGCGGTCGAAGTCCGGATGCTCGACCCAGTGGTAGAGGCAGCGCCGTTTCAACGCGTCGTGCACCTCGCGGGTGCGGTTGCTCGTGAGGATGGCGAGCGGTCGGCTCCGCGCGGCGATGCGGCCCAGCTCCGGGACGGTGATGGCGAAGTCGGCGAGGATCTCCAGCAGGAACGCCTCGAACTCGTCGTCGGCCCGGTCGATCTCGTCGACCAGCAGGACGCAAGGGCTCTCCTCGAGCGCCCGCAGCAGCGGCCGGGCGATCAGGAATCGGCGGTCGTAGAGGCTGGCTTCGAGCGCCTCGCCGTCCGGCCGCTCGCCGCTGGCCTCGGCCGCCGCCTCGACCGCGCGCAGGTGCAGGATCTGGCGCGGAAAGTCCCAGTCGTAGAGCGCCTGCGCGGCGTCGAGCCCTTCGTAGCACTGCAACCGGACCAGCGTGGCGCCGGTCGCCTCGGCCACGGCCTGCGCGAACGACGTCTTGCCGACGCCGGCCTCGCCCTCTAGGAACAGCGGCCGGCCCAGGCGCAGCGCCAGGTATCCGGCGGTTGCGAGCCCCTCGCCGGCCAGGTATCCGGTGGCGGCCAGGTCCCGGGACAGCTCCGCCGGGGAGGCGGGCAGGCGGAGCCCGGGGGTCGTGGTCACTTGCCAACTATGCGTCGCGCCGGCCTGGGCGTCTATTGACCGGCTCGTCGGTGTCGGTGCCGTCGGCGATGTCCTCGCAGGCCACGGTCACCACCTCGGCGGCGTGCGCGCGCAGGTACGGCCGGGCGCCGACGTCCCCGGCCGCCAGGCGCGCCGCGCCGGGCCAGTGCGCGCGGCCGAGCAGGACGGGGTGGCCCCGCTCGCCGTGATAGGTGGCGACCACGAGGGCGTGCGGTCCCGCGTGGGCGCGCACCCGGTGCACCGTGGCCGGGGTGATCCCGGGTGTGTCGACCAGCAGGATGACGGCGGCCTCGGCGTCCGTGGCGGCCAGTGCGGTGAGCCCGGCCCGCAGCGAGGTGCCCATGCCCTGCGGCCAGTCCGGGTTGACGACGACGGTCGTGGCGGAGAGGTCTGCCCGCTCGCGTACCTCGGGGGCGGCGGCGCCGAGCACGACCACCACCGGCTCGCACCCGCCGGCCCGCAGGGTGTCCAGGCCGTGCTCGACCAGCAGCCGCCCGTGGTGCGGCACGAGCGCCTTCGGCATCCCGTACCGGCGCCCGCCACCGGCGGCGAGCAGCAGGCCGGCGACCACCCGGTGTCTCCTGTCCGTCAACGGCGCCGGCCTCCGGGATGTCCCCGGAGGCCGGCATCTGAAGAAACTGTCGTGACTACCAATAATGCCGTCTGCCGCCGACCGGGCGGCCGACCGAGCCGAGGATGAACAGCACGGCTCCGATGACGAGCAGGATGACGCCGATCCACGTCAAGATCGAAATCTTGAGCAACAGGCCAAGCAGCAGAAGGATAACGCCTAAGATCAACATTTCTGGCTCCTACTCTCGGGTCGGGGGGTGTGGTTCCCGAGTGCACGGGTGGTACCCAGCGGCTGTGGATCTCAATCACGGCGCGCCGGTGCTCCCATGGTGGCCCCGACGGCGGCTCTTGTCGATCCATCACTCGGCTAGTCGATCTGTTCGATCAGGGCGAGGACCTCCCGGGCGCACCCCCACGACAGCGTCACCCCGCCACCGCCGTGGCCGTAGTTGTGGATGACGTGACGCCTGCCGACCGCGGCGCGTTCGACGCGCACCCGCGGCCGGGTCGGTCGCAGCCCGACCCGCTCGTGGACGACCCGGGCGTCGCGCAACCGCGGCATGACGACGGCGCACCTTCGCTGGATGGCGGTCGAGATGCGCGCGTCGGGAACCATGTCGGTGCGCTGCCGCTCTGCGCTGCCGCCCAGCACCACCCGGTCGCGCTGGGGCAGGATGTATATCGGCTCCGCGGACTCGTCGTGCTCGGCGAAGAACTCGTCGATACCGGGGTTCTCCGTGACGACGATCTGTCCGCGTGTTGCCGTCACCGACCGGTCGGGGACGAGATCGTGCGCGCCGAAGCCGGTGCAGTTGACTACGATGGGCGCCTCGGCCACCGCCTCGGCCAGCGAGCCCACCACGCGCTGCTCGAGCTTGCCGCCCTCGTCGACGAACCGGTCATGCAGATACTGCAGATATGTCGGCATGTCGACAATCGGCGCGGTGTACCACCAGCCGGTGGCGAACCCGGCCGGCAGCTCGTCCGGGTGGCTGGGCCGAAACCCGGGTAGCGCCGTCGCCCAGACCGGCGCGGGCACGTCGGCGCGGGCGGCTTCGTGGCCGCGCACGAGCCGCACACCGGCGTCGGGATGCTCCACCGCCAGCCGTTCCAGCTCCTGCCGGGTCTGCTGGGCCCAGCCCAGCACCCGCTCGTCGCTGACCAGGTATGGGCCCCAGAGGGCGCCGGCGGCGCACGAGGTGGTGTCGAGGATGTGGTCGCGCGTCCAGATCCGAACGCGGAAGTTGTGGGAAACGAGAAACAGGGCGGTCGTCAGACCGGACACCCCCGCACCAATCACCAACACCTCGGGCGTGGGACGCATCTTCCGAGACTAGATCAGCTGCGTCACCATGTGAATACCCACAGTTGCATACGCGGGTGGCATGGGGTCCAATCGAAACTCACGCGCGCCGCGCCGGGGGAGGGCCCACATGATCGACGGATCATTGCTGATCTTCGGCGAGATACACACTGGACTCCTGCAGAACTCGACCGCCCTGCCGCCCTCGTCATGCGACGAGTTGCTCGCCCTGATGCGTGGCGAGCGGGTCCGTCGCTTCGAGCGGCCGATCGCGCATGCCGTTTCCCCGGAAATCTTCACCGGAGTCGACTGTGGTCTCGCGGTATCCACCGGAAAGGCCCGCGCGGTCGGCACGGTCGCCTGCCGGGCATCGATCACCGGCGGGCATGTGCTGCAAGGCTCCGCGACGGTGCGGCTCGCGCGCAGCGCCGCCGGCCGCCGGTTGCCCTGGTCGCACTACCTGGCCCGGCCGGGACAGGCCGAGGTGATCGGCAAGGCCGACGTCGACGAACTGGCCCGCCAGTTCGTCCGGCCGCAACCGGTGGCGGCGACGCTGGACGTCAGCGCGATCAGCGCACGGCTCGTCGACACCGTGCAGGCGTCGCGGCGGCTCGACCGCAGACCGCCCTTTCGAGCCGCGCGTACCCGTCTGAGATGGGCGGCGACCCTGTCGGACGCACCGTCGGTCGACGTGGTCCGGTTCCGGATGGAGAACGTCATGCTCCGCACGGCGCTGCTGTCGTGCGGCCGGGCCGACGTTCCCGGCGTTGTGGAGTTCTGCGAGGACCTCGCGCTTCACGACTGGCTGCTGACGACGCTGCTGCGCATGCTCGAACGCAGCCGGATCGGCATCGACTCCCGCTCCGACGTGGTGCGTGCCCTGCGCCCCGCCGTCGATCATCTGCTGCATCTGTGGATGCCGGCCGCCCGCGGCGATGAGATCTCCGCCGCCCTCTGGGACCGCCTGGAGCGCCGGCCGGGGCTGAGCCGACAATGGCACGCGTCGGTCGACCGCATCCGCGATCAGATCGCGCTGAGCACCATCGGTTTGCTCGAAGCGGAGTTGGGCGGAAGCATCAGATGAACACGAACATCAGGGAACGGTTTCAGGAGCGGGCGGCCCGGGCGGACGTGCCCCGCAAGATTGTCATATCCCTCGGCGTCGGCACTCTCGCCTACTTCATCACCAACCTGGTCGCCGACGATTCGACGGGGCGTCAGATCTGGGGTCTCACGCTGTCGGTTTTCATCGGCGGTATCACCCTGGTGACGCAACTGCTGGCCGACTTCGAGAACCGTCTGGCGCGGGTCGAGGAAGGGCAGGAGCGGCATGCCCGCGACATCGAGGATCGGGTGAAGGCCGGCTTCTCCAAAATCAACGAAGCCACCAAGCTGTTCGGGCTCGTGGAGGCGTCCGCGCTGCGCACCGAAGGGGTGATTCAGCTCGTTCAGCACTCGACACAGATCGACGCGGGTTCCCCGCCGCTGGTCTTCCGGTTCGCGCAGGCCGAGATAACTCGGATGTCGGACTTTCTCAAGGAGCTCAGCGACGGCGGCAACGTCATCTACGAGGGCGAGGACCGCGACTGGATGTTGTCGCTGACCAGAAGCGTCGAGTCGAGCATCGACGCCACGAGCCTGACCACGGTGGACGCGGGCGGCACCGGGTTCGTCGACGGCGGCCTGTGGGCCAGCGACCTCGGGCAGCGCTACCTGGACGCCCAGCGCGAGGCGATCCACCAGGGGGTGCAGATCCGGCGGGTCTTCATTCTCGACAAGCCCGATCTCGCGAACGAGCAGGACTTCCTGGGCGTGTGCAAGCTGCAGCAGGACATGGGCGTCGAGGTACGCATCCTCGACTCGTCCGCGGTCCCCGGGCTGCGTCGCAGCTCCCTGTTCGACTTCGTCCTCTTCGACGACGTCATCAGCTACGAGGTGACCCCCGCCTCCCGGATCGAGGGCGCCACCAAGCCCACGATTCTGACCACGCGCCTGGAGCTGCGGCCCTCGCGGGTGCGCGACCGCCTCCAGCGGTTCAAAGATCTGTGGACGTCGGCTCGGGAACTCGGGTAACCGCCGGCGGATCACCGGCGAAGATGTAGTCGATGCGGTCGGCGACCTCGTCCGGCAGTGCGACGCCCTCCGCCTCGGCGCGGGCGAGCGTCTGCTCCACCACCTCCCGGTCGACGGCGATCTGGCCGAGGATCGTGCGCACCGCCTGCTCGGTCATCAGGAAGCGCCGGGACAGGATCGACAGGACCCGGTAGGCGCTGAACGGCGCCGCGCCGGGATTGAGCTGGATGACAGCCGGCAGCCGGTCCCATTCGTCGGGGTAGGGACCGTCCCACGCGCGCGGCACGGCGACCGGCTCCCCGCCGTGGCGCAGCGCCCCCAGCCGCAGCAGTTGCCACACCGCCGCGAGGAAGGCGCACGACCAGACCCGGCCCTGCGGGCCCTCGTTCCACAGCTCCACGTCGACGAAGACGGAGTGCCGGGTGGCGCCGTTCTGGACCGGCGGCGCCCACGAAACGGCGTCCTGCATCGCCTCGGCCGCGCGGATCACCGGCGAGCGCTGCCCGTTGCACAGCCATCCGGTCTCGTTGACCGGTGGTCGAGAGCCGTTGGTCTGCGGCGGGGGATCCGCCACGATGCGCTCCTCGACCAGGGCGGCCAGCGGCACGCCGTCGGCTTCGGCGCAGGCCGACTCGCGGGCCAGATAGTCGATCTCCAACCCTTCGGCCCGAGCCGCTACCAGCAGCATCGCAACGACCTCGTCCGGTGGCTTGGACGGGCCGAAGTAATCGTCGACCAGGAAGCAGGTGCTGATTCGCGGCCGGCCATTGGGTGACATCACGGCCGCGTAGCGGGCGCGCACCGCGTCGGCCCAGCGTGCGACTTTCCGGAAGTACCCGCGCAGCCCGTCCACACCGGTGGCGAAGTCCTCGGAGTACAGGTGCCCGAGCTCGAGGGACAGATGCGACAGGGGCAGCGAGCGCACCCGCCGCTCGGCCAGCGCTTCGGTGAAGTCGATATCGGGTCGGCTCACAGGCCCTCCCAGGCGGAGTCGTCCGTGAGGCGCCGGGCCAGGGAGTCGAACGCCTCCACCGTCGGCTTGTTGGCCACCTGGGTCAGGACCACGTCGTCATCGGAGATGAGCTGCTCGCGCCACTGCAGCATCGGGTCGAGCGGCACGGTGCCGAGGACCATCGTGCGGCCGATCCGGTTTTCCCGCGCCAGCCGCTGCAGGCCATAGTTGCAGTCGCGCAGCCACGCCACCTGGGCCGCCCGTAGCCCGGCCAGGTCCTCGGCGTTGGGGTCGACGACAGCGGTGCGCACGAGGCGGATGTTTCGGGTCAGGCGCTCCCGGTCGTGGCCGCGGGTGACCCCGGCGTCGATGATGCCGCGCTGGCCGAACACGAGATCCGCCGCCGCGTAGATGTGCTGGCGGGTCCAGCGGTGGAACACCAGCCACCGGCAGGGCATGGACGCGAGGTCGGGATGCGCCGTCGCCGCCAGGACCACGTCGATCGCGTATGACCGGCCGGCGCTCAGGTCGATCACGCACAGGTCGAACTCCTCGTCCAGGCGCAGGAAGAGATCGATGCAGCGCCGGACCGTGTCGGGGCCGGTCGAGAACTCGCCGCCGCCGCTGTCGCCGGGGTAGAGGACGAGCCGTCCCGCGCCGGGCGGCTGGCTGCGCAGGCTGTCCTGGTCGGACTCGGTCCACACGTCGACAGCGTGCGGCATGGCGACATCGCCGTGCAGGTATCGGTGGAGGCCGCCCTCGGTGGTCCCCCGCGTCACGCTGGCGACCTGGAAGACCGCGCCGGCCGTCGGCGAGCCGAAGTCGAAGTCGAGATAGCAGACGTCACTGCCCTGCAGCGCCCGCCGGTAGACCATGTTGCTGCTGGTCACCGTGCGCCCGGTGCCGCCCTTGTCGGAGGTCGCGAAGACAAGCATCTAGCCGGCTCCGATGGCCTTGTGCCGGGCCGCCTTCAGGCGGTCCAGCTCGGTCAGCACGGCCGAGGCGAGCGCCAGGGCCGTGCCCGGACGCTCCTCCAGCACCTCGTGGGCCCGCCGCAGGGTGGACCGCAGGGTCTGCAGCGCGGTGCGCATGGTCGGCCCCGCCTCCGCCGAGACGCTCAGCATCTCCTGGTCGAAGAGGTGGTCGGCCTCCGCGAGGAGGTCGGTTGCCACCTCGGTCAGCCGGCCGCTGCGCTGTGGTGGCTTGGCGAGAAACAGCGCCGCGGTGACCAGGCAGCCGACGACGCGCTCGGTGTAGTACCACGACGGGAGGGCCTTGCCGGGGTCGACCTCCGGGTAGATCGCGCTGGGCTGGTCCCACAGCTGACTCGCCGGGCCGCTGTCGAGTCGGCGGCGCATCAGGTGACCGTCCCAGACGAGGTCGGCCAGCGACACCACATCGGTGCGCAGCCGGACGTCGCGGAGCAGGTCCGCCACCCGGACCGTCTGTCTGAGAAGTTGTGGCGAGAAGTCGCTGAGCAGCCAGGTCAGCCGCCGACCACCCACCTCCTCGCTGCCCTCGAGCTCGAGGGCGAAGCCGGGATGGTGCAGCGAGACGGCCTGGTCATCGGGGAGCGCCCGGCGGGTGATGCGGGCCCGGCCGGCCAGCTCCTCCAGGATGCTGCCGACGCGGCTGACCTCCGCGTCGAGCGCCTGCCGGTTGGTCAGCTCCTTCACCACGATCGACGACACGAGCAGCGTGAGGTAGTCGGATGGCACGCCGTCGGTCGTGCGCCATGGGATGTCTTCCAGCGGCCAGCGCCCGCGGCCGAACCGCGCGATCTTCGACCAGTAGGACTGCGTGAGGTCCCACCGCAGCTGCAGCGCGCGGGCCAGCCGCTGCTGCTCCTCGTCGAGCAGGTTGAGGATCCGTGTGCGCTCCGAGAAGAGGTCCTCGATGCAGTCCAGGGCGACGACGGTGAAGTACAGGTACGGCGCGGGCTGTGCGGTGCCGTCGGGTTGGTTGCCGACGTCGGCCGTCGTGTCCACCGTGGGCGCGTCTTTCACGATGCCCCACGACCAGCCGCACTCGAAAAGCTTGTTGTCGTTGTCGAGGTCGCTCACCTGGCCACTGCCCAGCGTGACATCGCGCAGGCCCGCGTTGATTTCGCGCAGCTCCGCGCGGAGGTCGTCGACCATCTGGCCGGTCGGCGGCTTGCCCTGGTTGAGCATCCGGCACAGGAGGTCGCCCTCCTCGGAGTGCGCGTCGAACACGTTGACGCTGAAACTGCGCAGCAGGCCGACCATGGCGGCGGTGAGCCGCTTGCTGGCCATCGCCTCCAGCCGCGTCACCTTGTCGGCCAGCTCGGGCCGGGTGACGATGCGCCGGAAGACCCGGGCGAAGCCGATCGTGGCCAGCGCCAGCCGCACCGATACCGAGAACGAGTCGACCACGTCGAGCTCACGCTGGGCCGGCAGCGGCTCCGCTCCGTCCTTGCCGGTGAAGTAGGTGCCGCCGGCGAAGGTCGGCGTGCCGGTCTCGTCGGTGTATGTGGTGAGGAAGTCGACGATGACGCCGATCAGCAGCTTCGGTATCTCGATGCTGTCACCGAGCGCGTCGAGCGCGTCGAGGACGTCTTCCGCGGTCTCGTCGGGGAGGTCGAGCTTGAAGGTGCTCAGCTCGGTCGCCGGGCCCATGAGGCACAACAGCTGCTCGGCATCGCTGATGGAGTTGCGCTGGTATCTACCGCCCCATACCCAGGTGCCGTCGGAGAACGATGACCGGGCGACCGCCCGCCAGACTTCCAGCAGCTGTTGACGCGGTTGGATCCTCATCGGTGTCGATCACAACCCTTCGTCAGCGCTAGGGTCTACCGGCCCTCCCGACGGCGAGGATCATTCCCTTGTAGCCCTCCCGCAACGACCGTGCGGAAAGCACCCGGTGGGTCTGCACGCCAGAGGCGAGAGGCGCCAGGCAATGCTCCACATCCGCTTCGGTGACCGCGACGGCCGGGAACCAGAGCCCGTCGACATAGTACCCCGACGAGTCATGCATGAAGGCCGCCGCGAACGGAGCTCCCGGCTTGAGCGAACCGACGAACCGCTCGACGGCGCTTTTGAACTCGCGCTCCTGATCCGAAATGGACTCGGCGACGAAGAACATCGTCCCCATGTCCCATCGCCGGGGTCCCAGCTCGAACAGGTTGCCGTTTCGCACCCGCACCTTGGCGGCGAAGTCGTCGCGTGGCTTCTCCAGCCGCCGGTACGCCGGAAGGGTGGCCAGCGGGGTCCAGTACTGGTCCCACAGCTCCGAATACCACCGCGTCTCGCGCTCCAGCCACCGGACGTTGCGGGCGCCCCGCTCGCGCAGCTCGATCTGCCGGCAGTAGGGCTGCATGGTCAAGGCGGGGTAGAGATTGGCCCCCGAGCCGACGTCGATGCCGCGCGCAACAGGCCGGTCGGGGTCGGCGACCCGGGCGAAGAAGTCGCGAACCAACTGGATGATCCGCCGGTCGTCGTCGCGCAGCTCGCGGTAGTTGTGCTGCACGTACCACTCGGGGTTGAACCGGTCCCAGTCGAAGCTCGCGTTGCCCGTGCGGTGCAGCCGCTCCTCCAGAGCGGTCGAGCGGTGCGAGACGCGAGAGTCGAGCGCGACCCCACGTCGGGCGTTGCCGCTCGTCGCCATGTCCCGCTCCTCGTCGGTCGGCCGGGCTGGGCTGGGGCCAGTCCGTGCCCTCTTCGCAATGAATGTGCTGCTAGCGGGCCGCCTGAAACAGGTCTCACCCGCAGTGTAACTCCGTGTAGCGAATCTGCACGCCGAACGGCTCAGCGCCGACAGCGAAGTGTACGTGCCGTACAACGGCGCGGGGAGTCGGACGTTTCGCTCGTTGTGAATCACCCGCTCAGCGGCGGGGCAGCTCACGGCCCGTAAGGATCGGCTGACCGATCAACGACTTACCTTCCGGGTCCGGGTCGGCCGTGTGGCGACCCGGGAGGTCGGCAGCGGACCTGACCCACCGTCGCCAGAGGTCACGCACCGTTCACGGCGTATCCCGCGAATCACCGGGTCCGGTCCCCGACTCCGCCGCCGCGACGGCACGCGCGTCCAGCGGGGGCGGGATGGCCGCGGCCGGCGGGGTGGCCGCGGCCGGCGGGATGGCCACCGGGGAAACGTCCGGCGCGGATACCTCCGGGGAACGGTCGGCCGGACGGGCGGCATCCGCCGGGCCGGCGTCCGCCGGAGCCGACGCCGCCGGAGCCGGCGCTCCCGGCGCCTTTTCCAGGAACCGCAGCAACTCGACCGGGAACGGAAGGACGAGTGTCGAGTTCTTCTCCGCCGCGACCTCCACCACGGTCTCCAGTAGCCGAAGCTGGAGCGCCGTCGGGGTGTCCGCCATCGTCGCCGCGGCCTGGGCGAGCTTGTATGAGGCCTGCAGTTCGCCGTCTGCGGAGATGACGCGGGCGCGCCGTTCCCGTTCCGCCTCGGCCTGCCGCGACATGGAGCGTTTCATGGACTCGGGCAGCGAGACGTCCTTGATCTCGACCCGGTCGATGTGGATACCCCAGTCCAGCGCCGGGCTGTCGATCATGATTTCCAGGCCCTGGTTGAGCCGCTCCCGGTTGGACAGCAGGTCGTCGAGGTCGCTCTTGCCGATGACCGACCGCAGCGAGGTCTGCGCGACCTGCAGAACGGCGAACACGTAGTCCTGCACGTTGACGATCGCCCGGACCGGATCCATGACGTTGAAGTACACGACCGCGTCCACCCGGACCGTGACGTTGTCGTGAGTGATGCCCTCCTGCGCCGGGATGGGCATCGTCATGATCTGCATGTTGACTTTGCGCAGCCGGTCGACGGCCGGCACGATCAGGTTGAGTCCGGGGCCCCGGATCCCTTCCCGGAGGCTTCCGAACCGGAAGATCAGACCGCGTTCGTACTGCTTGACGATCCGCGCGCTGATCGCGAACCAGGCCGCTCCGAGACCGAGCGCGGCGAGCAGTGCCTCGACCAACACCATGACGTCCCCGCCTTTCACTAACGGGTCGCCTTTCACTCCTGATCGTAACGCGCTCGCGGGTCCGGGGATCCGGGCGCCGGCCGGCGCCCGGATCCCCGACGCGTCAGCCCGTCATTTGATGACCATCCAGCCAAGGACAGGCGTGTTCTGCAGGGTCACCAGGATGCACATGAACAGCAGGAGCACCAGGCTCCAGCCGAGAACCTTGCGGAAGATGTCGCCCTCCCGCCCGGCCATACCGACCGCGCCCGCGGCGATGGCGAGGTTCTGCGGGCTGATCATCTTGCCCATGACGCCGCCCGAGGAGTTGGCCGCGGCGAGCAGTAACGGGTCGAGGCCGGCTTTGGCCGCCGTCTGCACCTGAAGGGCCCCGAACAGAGCGTTGGCCGAGGTGTCCGAGCCGGTCACCGCGACGCCGATCCAGCCGAGGATCGCCGACAGGAAGACGAACAGACCGCCGGCGGCGGCGAAGAACGCGCCCAGCGTGTTGGTCTGCCCGGACTGGTTGAGCACGTAGGCCAGCGCCAGCACCGCCATGACGGTGACGATCGCGTACTTCAGCTCGACATACGTGTCGGCGTACGCCTTGAGCGCGCGGGCGGGGCTGACGCGCAGGACTATCGCGGTCAGGATGCCAGCGAAGATCATGAGCGTCCCCGCCGCCGGGAGCCAACCGAACACGAACGTCATCGACGCCAGCGGCTTGCCGGCGGTGGTGAGGATGTCCAGGCCCGGCCACTGGAACTTCACCGTCCACGGCGACTTCGCCAGCGCATCCTTGATCGCGCCGATGTTGGCGATCGAGAAGATCGCGATGATGATCAGGTACGGCGCGTAGGCCTTCGCCACCTCGCGTCCGGTGTCGGGCAGGACCGGGCCGGCGGCGTCGCCGGGCCGGGTGCGGCCAGCCGGGCGGGCCTCCTGACTGCCCGGCGCATCGCCGAGAACCTCGCCGGCCGTGGCCGCCTCCCCGGCCGAGCCGGTCGTACGGTCCGTGACGACCGACCTGGTCGTGCGGTCCCCGCCGACCGAGCCACGGGTGCGGTCGCCGGCGCTCCCGCGCTCACCGGGGACGGAGCCACCGGTAGCGACGGCTGGTCCGCCCGCCATGGCTGCCCGCTCGGCGTGCAGGTCCGGCGACTCGACCGGGTGCCATACGCGTACCAGCAGCACGACCGCGGCGGCGGACACCAGCGAGGCGACGATGTCCGTGAGCGGCACCGAGATGTAGTTCGACGCGACGAACTGCGCGACGCCGAAGGCGACTCCCGCGGTGATGGCGGCCGGCCACACCTGGCGCACGCCGCGCCTCCCGTCGACGACGGCGACCAGGACCAGGGGCACCACGAGCGACAGGACCGGCGTCTGCCGACCGACCATCGCGCCGAGGGTGTCCACGGTCAGCCGTGGGTCGGGGTTGACGCCGTGGGTGACGGTCGCGAGTGTGACGATGGGTGTCGCGAGCGCGCCGAACGCGACCGGCGCCGTGTTGGCGATGAGGGAGAGGGACGCGGCGTGGATCGGGCGGAAGCCCAGCGCCATCAGCATGACAACGGTGATGGCGACCGGGGTGCCGAAGCCGGCGAGCGCCTCGAGCAGGGCCCCGAAACAGAACGCGATGATGATCGCCTGCACGCGCATGTCCGGGCTGACCCGCTCGAACGAGCGGCGCAGCACGTCGAAGTGTCCACTCACGACCGTGAGGTTGTAGACCCAGATCGCGTTGAGGACGATCCAGAGGATCGGGAAGAAGCCGAACGTGGCCCCTTCGGTGGCCGACAGCAGCGCCTGGCCGAGCGGCATCGAATACACGATGACGGCGACGACGAGCGCGGCGGCGAGCGAGATCAGCGCGGCCAGCCACGCCTTCATGCGGACGACGCCGAGCAGGACGAACAGGGTGAGCAGGGGGATCGCGGCGAAGATCGCGGAGATCGCGATCGAGTCGGCGATGGGGTCGATGATGATTTTGTACTGGTCGAACATCGCGTCACCTCGGCACTGAGGGATCCGGGGGGTTAGACAGGCAACGGCACCCCACGAATGGAGGCGTCGAGCACCTGCGCGGTGTGGGCCAGCCGGATGCTGCCGCCGATGCGCTGCACCGACGACGCGATCTGCATCAGGCAGCCCGGGTTTGCCGTGACGAGCACTTGCGCGCCAGTGGCCAGGACATCGCGGGCCTTACGTTCGCCGAGCTGCGCGGCGGGTTCGGGGTTGAGAACGTTCCAGATGCCGGCGGAGCCGCAGCAGATCTCCGGGTCGGTGATCTCGCGTAGCTCCAGGCCGGGGATGCCGCGCAGCAGTTGGCGGGGCTGCGCCCGCACGCCCTGGGCGTGCGCCAGGTGACACGCGTCGTGGTAGGCGACGGTCAGCTCCAGCGGGTGCCGGGGTGCGACCGGGCCCAACTCGACGAGCACTTCGGACAGATCACGCACCTTGGCGGCGAACTCCGCCGCCCGGGGCGCATAGGTCGGGTCGTCGCGCAGCAGCTCGCTGTATTCCTTCAGCGAGGACCCGCAGCCCGCGGCGTTGACCACGAAATAGTCTATGTCCACATCGCGGAACGTGTCGAGCAACGATCGGGCAAACCGCTGGGCCTCGGACTCGCGCCCATTGTGGACGCTGAGCGCGCCGCAGCAGCCCTGCGTACGCGGGATCACCACCTCGCACCCCTCAGCGGCGAGGATCCGGGCGGTGGCCGCGTTGACGTCGGGGAAGAACGCGCTCTGCACGCAGCCGGTGAGCATGCCGACGACCGCGCGGCGCTCGCCGCGGGCGGGCACCCGGCGCGGCAGGCGCCGCGCGCGCGACAGCCGGGGCGCCAGCGACTCCAGCGTCGACAGCGTGGGGAACAGGCGCGGCAGCAGGCCGGTCCGGGCGACGAGGCTCTGCAGGCCGGTCGCCTGATAGGCGCGCAGCGGCCCCCGCACGAGGCGCATCCTCCGCGGGTACGGGAAGAGCCGGAAGATCGTGGCCCGCAGGGCCCGGTCGCGGGGAGAGCGGGGATGCCGCCGCTCGACCTGTTGCCGGGTGTCCTCGATGAGCCGGTCGTACTGCACGCCTGACGGGCACGCCGTCACGCAGGCCATGCAGCCCAGGCACAGGTCGAAGTGCTGGACCATCGAGTCGGTCATCGGCTCGCCGTCGCGGCCCTCCTTCATCAGGTAGATCCGCCCGCGCGGGGAGTCCATCTCCTCGCCCCACAGCACGTACGTGGGGCAGGTGGGCAGGCAGAACCCACAGTGGACGCAGTCGGAGATGAGGTCGAGGCGCGGCGGGTGGTGGTCGTCGAAGGCCGGCTCACCGGGAGTCCGCACGTCAGGGGCGTCGGTCGGGTGGGTGCCGTGGGTCGCGTCGACCATGTCAGATCCCTCCCACGAACCGTCCGGGCGCCAGGCGCGCGTCCGGGTCGAACTGCCGCTTCACCTGCCGCATGAGGTCCAGGCCGGGCACGGGGCCCCACAGGTCGACGGACTCGCGTACGGCGGCGGGTGCGGTGAGCACGACGGCGTGCCCGGCGGCCTGGCCGGCGGCGGCCCGCAGGTCGGCGACCGCGCGGGCGGCCCGGGCCGGGTCGGTGTTACCGGGCATCCCCGCGTAGACCACCCCGCTGCCGGCCGAACCCCGTGCCGAGAGCGGCACGCCGTACCGGTCCCGAACCGACTGCGCGGCGGCGAGCACCAGCGGTACGCGTGACAGCATCGCCGTGAGCTTGAGCCCGACGTCGCCGGGCCGCCAGGGATAGCCGGCCCACCAGTCGGGCGGCGACTCGGATACCGCGGCGTCGCCGCCGAGCAACCGGAGCGCGGTGCGGGCGCGCGCCGCCACGCCCGCTGGCACGCCTTCGAGGAGCACGGCCACCTCGGTGATGCCGTGTGGCGGCGAGTCCACCTCCAGGGCGCTGGGGACGATCTGCGCCCCGAGGACGGCGGCGCAGAGCTGTGCGGCCGCCTGAGCGCTGCCGACCCGGCGGGTGACGACCGCGGTGGCGGCGGGCAGCGGGTGCAACCGGAATGCGCACTCGGTGATGAGCCCGAGGGTGCCGTAGGAGCCGGTGATCAACTTGCCGAGGTCGTACCCGGCGACGTTCTTGACGACCTTGCCGCCCGCCCGGGCGACAGTCCCGTCGGCCCGGACCACGGTCACCCCGATGAGCAGGTCGCGTACGGTGCCGTAGAGCATCCGGCGCGGTCCGCTGGTGTTGACCGCGACGGTCCCGCCGATGGTGGCGCCCGGAAATGGGGTGTCGAGGGCGAGCTGCTGCCCGGCCGGGGCCAGCTTGTCCGCCAGCTCCGAGACGGCGGTCCCGGCCCGCACGACCGTGATGAGGTCGCCGGCGGCGTGCTCGACCACGCCGGTGAGCCGGCCGGTGTCGACGATCAGGTCGACCTGCCGGGGCGGTGTGCCCCAGTCCTGCTTCGTGCCCGCGCCGCGGAACAACACGGTCCGGCCGTCGGCGGCCGCCGCGCGCAACACCTCCGCCGCGTCCGCGGTGGAGGCCGGCGTGGCCACTGACGCGGGCATCAGAACACCTCCGCGAGCCCCGCTTCCTGCAACGGATGGGCGCCCTTGTGCCGCCCCGGCACCTCGCCGCACAGGCGGGGGGTGGGGAAGACCTTGCCCGGGTTGGACAGCCCGCGCGGATCGAAGGCGCACCGGACGAGCTGCATCGTGTCGAGGTCGTCGTCGGTGAACATGCGCGGCATGTACTTCGCCTTGTCCATGCCGACGCCGTGCTCGCCGGTGATCGACCCGCCGTATTCGATGCACAGGTCGAGGATCGCGGCCGACACCTCCTCGGCCTGCTCGGCCTGGCCCTCGACGCTGTCGTCGAAGAGGACCAGGGGGTGCAGGTTGCCGTCACCGGCGTGGAACACGTTGGCCACCCGCACGCCGCGCTCGCGGGAGATCTCGCCGATGCGGTGCAGCACCTCCGGCAGGGCGGTGCGCGGGATGACGCCGTCCTGGACGATGTAGTCCGGGCTGATCCGGCCTACCGCCGCGAACGCCGACTTGCGGCCCTTCCAGAACAGCGCTCGCTCGGCGTCGTCGGCCGCGACCCGGATCTCGAACGCCCGGCTGTCGCGGCACAACCGCTCCACCCGCTCGAACTGCGCGTCGACCTCCGCCGCCGGCCCGTCCAGCTCCACGATGAGAACCGCACCGGCGCCAGGCGGATATCCACAGTGGACCGCCGCCTCGGCGGCCTCGATGGCGAGCGCGTCCATCATCTCGATCGCGGCCGGCACCACGCCGGCGCCGATGATGGCCGACGTGGCCGCGCCGGCGGCGTCCGTGCTGTCGAACGCCGCGAGCAGGGTGCGTACCGACTCGGGCAGGCGCATCAGCCGTACGGTCACCTCGGTGGCGATGCCGAGCGTCCCCTCCGACCCGACGAACGCGCCGACCAGGTCGTACCCGGGGGTGTCCGGCGCCCGCCCGCCGAGCCGCACCAGATCGCCGGACGGGGTGACGATCTCCAGCCCGGTCACGTGGTTGGTGGTGAAGCCGTACTTGAGGCAGTGCGCCCCGCCGGAGTTCTCCGCGACGTTGCCGCCGATCGAGCAGACCTGCTGGCTCGACGGGTCGGGGGCGTAGTAGTACCCGGTCGGGGTGGCCGCTCGCGTCACGTGCAGGTTGATCACGCCGGGTTGGACCACGGCCCGCTCGTCCTCGGGCGCGATCTCGAGGATGCGCCGCAGCTGCGAGGTGACGATCAGCACCCCGTCCGCGTGCGGGAGGGCACCTCCGGACAGGCCGGTGCCGGAGCCGCGGGCCACGAACGGCACTCCCGCGTCGGCGCACGCCTTGACCACGGTCGCGCACTCCGCGGCCGTGCGGGGGAACACCACCAGCGCGGGGACGACCTTGTAGTGCGCGAGCCCGTCGCACTCGTACGTGCGCAGCTCCTGGCGATCGGTGAGCACCTGCTCGCCGGTGAGCGCCGCACGCAGCGTGGCGGCGAGGCCCTCGATGGTGTTCATGGCATGCGCTCGTATGCCGGCAAGGTCAGGAAGTCGATGAAGTCGTCGGCGACGGCGACCTCCATGAACAGCGCCCGCGCATCGTCGTAGTCGCCCGGCGCCAGCTTCGCCACCTCCTCGTCGGTGATCCGCTCCACGAGCTGGCGCGTCACCTTCTCTCCGGTGTCGGCCAGCGTGACGTCGTTGTGCAGCCACTGCCACACCTGGGAACGGGAGATCTCGGCCGTCGCCGCGTCCTCCATCAGGTTGTTGATCGCCACCGCGCCGGAGCCGGTCAGCCAGGTCGCCAGGTACTGGATGCCGACGCTCACCGCGCTGCGCAGCCCCACCTCGGTCTGCTGGCCCGGCGTGTCCTTCACGTCGAGCAGCTGGGCGGCGGTCACCCGCACCTCCTCGCGGGTCCGGTCGAGCTGGTTGGGCCGATCGCCCAGCACGCCGTCGAAGACCTCCCGGCAGACCGGCACCAGGTCGGGGTGGGCAACCCAGGAGCCGTCGAACCCGTCGCCGGCCTCGCGGGTCTTGTCCTCGCGCACCTTGGCCAGCGCCGTCTGGTTGACCTGCGGGTCGCGCCGGCTGGGAATGAACGCCGCCATCCCGCCGATCGCGTGCGCGCCGCGCTTGTGGCAGGTGCGCACCAGCAGCTCGGTGTAGGCGCGCATGAACGGCGCGGTCATCGTCACCGCGTTGCGGTCGGGCAGCAGGAAGTCTTTCCCCCGGCTGCGGAACTTCTTGATCACGCTGAACATGTAGTCCCAGCGGCCGGCGTTGAGGCCGGCGGAGTGCTCGCGCAGCTCGTAGAGGATCTCCTCCATCTCGAACGCCGCCGGGTAGGTCTCGATCAGCACCGTGGCCCGGATCGTGCCGCGCGGGATGCCGAGGCGGTCCTGGGCGAGCAGGAACACGTCGTTCCACAGCCGCGCCTCGAGGTGGCTCTCCATCTTCGGCAGGTAGAAGTATGGCCCTACGCCCCGATCGAGCAGCGCGTGCGCGTTGTGGAAGAAGTAGAGCGCGAAGTCGACGAGGCTGCCGGAGGTGCGCTCGCCGTCGACGAGGATGTGCTTCTCCGGCAGGTGCCAGCCGCGCGGCCGCACCACGATCGTGGGCGTCTCGTCGCTGGTTACCGCGTAGCTCTTGCCCTCCGGGGACGTGAACTCCAGTTTTCCGGTGATCGCCTCGCGCAGGTTGAGCTGGCCCTCGATGACGTTTTCCCACAGCGGGGTGTTGGCGTCCTCGTGGTCAGCGAGCCACACCTTTGCGCCCGAGTTGAGCGCGTTGATGGTCATTTTGGCGTCGGTCGGCCCGGTGATCTCCACCCGGCGGTCGACCAGGCCCGGCGCGGGGTCGGCCACCCGCCAGTCGCCCTCCCGGACGTCCTTGGTCTCGTCGAGGAAGTCCAGCAGGGCGCCGTTTGCGATGTCGGCCTCCCGCTCCTTGCGCCGCGCCAGCAGCTCCCGGCGGCGGGCGTCGAAGGTGCGGTGCAGCTCCGCGATCAGGCTCAACGCCTCGGGGGTGAGCACCTCGTCATATCGCGCGTGCAGGGGTCCGGTGATCTCGATGCCCGGTGGCAGGCTCATGGCGGCCTCCTCGTCTGCACATATGCAAGAAAGGCGATCCGACCCTGACTCTATCGCGGGTCGGCGTTCTTCTCATGATCAACATACCTACGGTGCCCGGGCGCGCAGGTCGTCGACCGTGCCCTCGAATGGGTTGACGTGGACGTGCGCGACAATCCCGTCCGCGCTGCCCCGGTCGCGTCCATTGACCGGGCCCACCGAGCGGATCTGAGAATCGGCAGATCTGCCGATCGACGCTGACGCGCCGGTGCGATGGAATCAACCGGGGGAGAGCCGGTCAAACGTGAGGAGCATCAGCCGCGGCACCTGTTCAGCTCTAGAAACGACGGTGCGGCTGGCGTCGATTCGTCATACGCAAGAACGGACGGTTTGCGCCGTCCGGCATTCGGTATCAGGCGCGGGTGGATTGCACCCCGCCTGGTGGACCGTGCGCGGAAGCTCTTCGCGCCGTGCTCGCCGGCGTGTGGTCGGTGTATCTGCTGGAGCGCGCGGCCGCCGCGGAATGGGTGGAGGCGGAGCGGCTGGAGACCCTGGCAGAGCACTGCGCGTCCTATCCGGTGCCGCCCGGTGTCCACGAGCACCTGACCCGGCGGCTGCAGGGCAGGGCGGAGCGGTGCCGGGACCGGGCCCGGCGGGTGTGGGTGGTTGTCGAAGCCCTCCGCGCGGCGAGCGGGCGGTTCGCCCTGCCACCCCCGCGCCGAGCCCCATGATCCCGCGTCGAGCCCGCCATCCGCTCCGGCCTTGATCCACGTCGAGCCCATGATCCTGAAGAGTTGGTGGGGTCATGACCCCACCAACTCTTCAGGATCATGAATGAAGAGGGCTACTCCGGGCGCAGCCAGAGCGCGCCCAGCGGCGGCACCCGCAGCGACGCCGACGCCGGCAGCCCGTGCCACGGCAGGTCCTCGGCGTCCACCGCGCCCAGGTTGCCCACGCCCGACCCGCCGTAGATCTCCGCGTCGGTGTTGACGACCTCCGCCCACCGGCCGGTGCGCGGCAGCCCGATGCGGTATTCCTCGTGCGGCACGGCCGCGAAGTTGACGATGCACACCAGCGGCGACCCGTCCGGCGCCAGGCGCACGAACGAGAACGTGTTGTGCTGCGAGTCCTCGGCGCTGATCCAGCGGAACCCGCCGGGCGTGGTGTCCTGCGTCCACAGCGCCGGCGTGGCCCGGTAGGCGGCGTTGAGATCGCGGACCAGCCGCTGCACCGCCGCCCGCGCCGGATCCCGCAAGAGGTCCCAGTCGAGCCCGCGCGACTCGCTCCACTCGCGGTCGTCGCCCAGCTCCGAGCCCATGAACAGCAACTGTTTGCCGGGGAAGGCCCACATGTAGGCCAGCAGCGCCCGGGCGTTGGCCAACTTCTGCCACAGATCGCCGGGCATCTTGCCCAGCAGGGAACCCTTGCCGTGCACGACCTCGTCGTGGCTGATCGGCAGCACGTAGTTCTCGCTCCACGCGTACACCGTCGCGAACGTCATCTGGTGGTGGTGCCACTGCCGATGGATCGGGTCCTTGCTGACGTAGGTCAGCGTGTCGTTCATCCAGCCCATGTTCCACTTGAACCCGAAGCCGAGACCGTGCAGGTAGGTCGGCCGGGTCACGCCGGGCCACGCCGTGGACTCCTCGGCGATCGTGGTGATCCCGGGGTGGTGCTTGTAGACGGTCGCGTTCATCTCCTGCAGGAACGTGATCGCCTCCAGGTTCTCCCGCCCGCCGTACTGGTTGGGCTGCCACTCGCCGTCCTTGCGGGAGTAGTCGAGGTAGAGCATCGACGCGACCGCGTCCACCCGCAGGCCGTCGATGTGGAACTCCTCGGCCCAGTACAGCGCGTTGGCCACCAGGAAGTTGCGCACCTCGCGGCGGCCGTAGTCGAAGACGTAGGTGCCCCAGTCCGGGTGCTCGCCGCGCAGCGGGTTGCCGTGCTCGTAGAGCGGGGTGCCGTCGAAGCGCGCCAGGGCCCACTCGTCGCGCGGGAAGTGCGCGGGCACCCAGTCCACGATCACCCCGATGCCGGCCTGGTGCAGCCGGTCCACCAGGGACCGGAAGCCGTCCGGGTCGCCGAACCGGGCGGTCGGCGCATAGTACCCGGTGACCTGGTATCCCCAGGAGCCGCCGAATGGGTGCTCCATAACCGGCATGAGCTCCACGTGTGTGAAGCCCATCTCGGTCACGTAGTCGGTCAGCTGGTCGGCCAGCTCCACATAGGACAACCCGGGCCGCCACGAACCGAGGTGCACCTCGTAGGTGCTCATCGGCTCCCGGTGGGCCTGCGCCTGGGCGCGGCGGGCCAGCCAGTCGGCGTCCTTCCACTCGTGGTGCGACTCGTACACCACCGAGGCCGTCGCCGGGGGCACCTCGGTGTGCTGGGCCAGCGGGTCCGCCTTCTCCCGCCACCGGCCGTCGCTGCCGAGGATCCGGTACTTGTACCGGCTGCCGACCCCCGCCGAAGGCACGAACAGCTCCCACACCCCGCTGCCGCCGAGCGAGCGCATCGGCCAGCCGTCGTGCACGCCCCAGCCGGTGAAGTCCCCGACCACGCGCACGCCGCGGGCATTGGGCGCCCACACCGCGAACGCGACGCCGCCGTTCTTCGGCTGCGCGCCGAGGACCTTCCACAGCCGCTCGTGCCGGCCCTCGCCGATCAGGTGCAGGTCCAGCTCGCCGATGGTCGGCTGGTACCGGTAGGGGTCGTCAGAGAGCGTGCCGTCCACGTCGAGGCGGTAGTCGGGCACCCAGCCCGGCACGGTGACCTCGAAGATCCCGTCGTCGTGCATCTTCTCCATCGGGTGCCGGTCCTCACCCACGACCAGCGTGACCTCCTTGGCGCCCCGGCGCAGGGTGCGGATGACGGTTTGGTCGTCCCTGGTCGGGTGCGCACCCAGAATGGCGTGCGGGTCGTGGATCTCACCGGCGATGAGCTGATTCATGTTCGTCGTCCTTCGGGGGCTAGCCGACGATCCGCTCGATCGCCTGCAGGGGGATGCGCAGCCAGTTGGGCCGGTGCCGGGCCTCGTACGCCGCCTCGTAGACGGCCTTGTCCAGCTCGTATGCGCACAACAGGTCCTCCGAGTCGCGCGGGTCGAAGCCCGCGGTGTGGGCGTACCCGTCGCAGAACGCCGTGCGGTTGCGCTCGGTCCACTCCCGGGCCCGGTGCGCCAGCTGGTTGTTCGTCGGATCGTCGATGACCAGCTGGTAGGCGGCGTACTCGTAGGAGCGCAGCATCCCGGCGACGTCGCGCAGCGGGGAGTCGGGGCGACGGCGCTCGTCGAGGGGATGGCCGGGCTCGCCCTCGAAGTCGATCAGTAGCCAGGCCTCCGGCGTGCGCAGCACCTGGCCGAGGTGCAGGTCGCGGTGCACCCGCTGGACCTGGATCTCCTGCTCGCCGAGGGCGCGGAAGCGCTGTTCGAGGGCGGGCAGGTAGGGCGCCAGCTCGGGGACGGTCCGGGCGGCCTCGGCCAGCCGGTCCAGCATCGGCTGCGCCGGCGCCGGTGCGGCCGCCGTGCCCAGCTCCTTGGCGAGCGTCCTGTGCACCGCGGCCACCGCCTCACCGAGCCGGTAGGACTCACCGGCGAAGTCGCCGCCCACCTCGTCGGCGTGCAGGTCGCCCTCGGCGAACAGGTCACGGGTGCTCGCGGTCGCCATCGCCCAGCCCTCGGCTGAGTTCTGGGCGTACACGGTGACCATGCCGAGCGTGTTGGGCCGGCCGTCTTCGTCGCTGCTCTCGATCGCGCCGAGCAGCTTCGCCACGTGCGGCGAGCCGGCGCGGGCCAGGACCCGGTTGAGCTCCAGGTCGGGATTGACGCCCGGGACCACCCGGCGGAACACCTTGAGGATCGCGGACGAGTCGAACACGACGCTGGTGTTGCTCTGCTCGGCGTCGCCGACGCGGGCCGGCGCGTCGACCGGCATCTTGGCGTCGGGCTCGGGCACGAACCGCAGGGCCTCCACCGTCGCGCCGGAGTCGATCAACCCGAGCAGGTGGCGGGCGGCATTCTCGTCGTAGAGCGCGTCGTAGCCGACCCGGTCCCCGTCGGGGCCGATCGTGGCCACCGCGGTGAACTCGACCGGCGGGCGCTGGTCCCACTCGACGAAGACCTGGTAGCGCTCGGTGCCGCCATCGGTGTAGGCCGCGTCGAGCAGGAAGTGCTCGAGGTCGTCGCGCAGCCGGGTCACCGCGACCGGCCGGACCTGGTCGAGAATGCGGTTGCGCCCGGCGTACCAGCGCTGGCGGGGCAGCCATTCGTCGAACGGCAGAGTGGTCGTGGTTGTCATTCGTTCTCCTCCGGGCCGGAGAGCTGGAACCAGTAGAAGCCATGCCCGGGGACGGTCAGCAGGTAGGGCAGGTGTCCGACGCGGGGGAAGGGCACCCGTCCGGTCAGCTCGATCGGCGTATATCCGGTCCAGATCTGCAGGTTGAGCTCGATCGGCTGCGGGAAGCGCGACAGGTTGTTGACGCACAGCACGACGTCGTCGCCCAGCTCGCGGACGAACGCCAGCACCGAGGGGTTGGAGCCGCCGAGGTCGCGGAAGGTGCCCACGGCGAACGCCTCGTGCCGGCGGCGCACCGCGAGCATGGTCCTTGTCCAGTTGAGCACCGAGGTGTAGCTGTCGCGCTGGGCCTCGACGTTGATGGCCTGGTAGCCGTACACGGCGTCCTGGTTGATCGGCAGGTATAGCCGGCCCGGGTGGGAGGCGGAGAACCCGGCGTTGCGGTCGGGCGTCCACTGCATCGGGGTGCGCACGCCGTCGCGGTCGCCCAGCCAGATGTTGTCGCCCATGCCGATCTCGTCGCCGTAGTAGAGCACCGGCGAGCCGGGCAGCGACAGCAGCAGCGCGGTGAACAGCTCGAACTGGTTGCGGTCGTTTTCCAGCAGCGGGGCCAGCCGGCGCCGGATGCCGACGTTGGCCTTCATCCGCGGGTCCTTGGCGTACTCCGCGTACATGTAGTCGCGTTCTTCGTCGGTGACCATCTCGAGCGTCAGTTCGTCGTGGTTACGCAGGAAGATGCCCCACTGGCAGTTCTGCGGGATGGCCGGCGTGTGCGCCATGATCTCCGAGATCGGAAACCGCGACTCCCGGCGCACGGCCATGAAGATGCGCGGCATCAGCGGGAAATGAAACGCCATGTGGCACTCGTCGCCGCCGGTCTGCGGGTCACCGAAGTAGGCCACCACGTCCTCGGGCCACTGGTTGGCCTCCGCGAGCAGCACCCGTCCCGGGTACTCGTCGTCGAGGACCTTGCGGCAGCGCTGGAGGAACTCATGCGTGGCGGGCAGGTTCTCGCAGTTGGTGCCCTCGACCTCGAACAGGTACGGCACCGCGTCCAGCCGGAAGCCGTCGATGCCGAGGTCGAGCCAGAAGCGCAGCACGTTGACCATCTCGTTCTGCACGTCCGGGTGCTCGTAGTTGAGGTCCGGCTGGTGGGAGAAGAACCGGTGCCAGTAGAACTGCCGCCGCACCGGGTCGTAGGTCCAGTTGGACTCCTCCGTGTCGACGAAGATGATCCGGGCGTCGGAGTACCGCGCGTCGGTGTCGCTCCAGACGTAGTAGTCGCCGTACGGGCCGTCGGGGTCGCGCCGGGACTCCTGGAACCACGGATGCGAGTCTGACGTGTGGTTCATCACCAGGTCGGTGATCACGCGGATGCCGCGCGCGTGCGCCGCGTCGAGCAGCGCGACGAAGTCCTCGACGGTGCCGAAGTCCGGCAGGACCCGGTAGAAGTCGCGGATGTCGTACCCGCCGTCGCGCAGCGGCGAGTCATAGAACGGCGGCAGCCACAGGCAGTCCACGCCCAGCCACTGGAGATAGTCCAGCTTCGCGATGAGTCCCTGCAGGTCACCCGAGCCGTCGGCGTTCGAGTCGTAGAACGCCCGGACCAGCACCTCGTAGAAGACCGCCCGCTGGAACCACGTGCGGTCGGCCGGCAGGACGTGGGCCCGCCCGAAGTCCTTGGCGGACGGGTGTTCCACCATGCCGTCGGCCGCGACGTGGCTGCCCTCTGCCGGGTCGTGCGACTGCTCCATATGATCCGCCTTGCCTGCTAGACACTAACCGCGTCGATGCACCGTGAGCACGTGGGCGGGCTCGAGATAGGGGTCCAGCCGGACGGCGTTGTGCTGGCCCCAGTCGTAGGTGGCCCCGGTCATCTCGTCCCGGACAGTGAACCGCTCGTGCCAGTCGAATCCCAGTGCGGGCATGTCCAGCGTCGTGTTACCCCACCGAACGTTGGCCGAATCGAACGAGCAGATCACCAGGACGGTGTTGTCGGAGTCCGGGTCCCGCTTCGACCAGCAGAGCATGCCCTCGTTGTCGATGTCGTGGAAGCGCAGGTTGCGTAGCCAGTGCAGGGCCGGGTTGTCCCGCCGGATCGCGTTGAGCCGGGCGATGTAGGGGGCCAGCGACCGGCCGGCCGCCTCGGCTCCCGCCCAGTCGCGCGGGCGCAGCTGGAACTTCTCGTTGTCCAGGTACTCCTCGGCGCCCGGCCGGGGCAGGTGCTCGAACAGCTCGTACCCGGCGTACATCCCCCAGGACGGCGACAGCATGCTGGCCAGCACCGCCCGGATCTTGAACATCGGCGGGCCGCCGTGCTGCAACGTCTCGTGCAGGATGTCCGGGGTGTTGGGCCAGAAGTTGGGGCGCATGTAGTCGGCCGCCCGGACCAGCTCCTCGCAGTACTGCCGCATTTCCCACGGCGTGGTGCGCCAGGTGAAGTACGTGTAGGACTGGCTGAAGCCCACCTTCCCGAGGCCGTGCATGATGGCGGGCCGGGTGAACGCCTCGGCGAGGAACAGCACGTCCGGGTCGACCTTCTTGACCTGCCAGATCAGCCACTGCCAGAAGTTGGTCGGCTTGGTGTGCGGGTTGTCCACCCGGAAGATCCTGATGCCCTGCTCGACCCAGTGCAGGGTGACCCGCAGCAGCTCCTGGCGGATGCCCTTCGGGTCGTTGTCGAAGTTGAGCGGGTAGATGTCCTGGTACTTCTTGGGCGGGTTCTCCGCGTACGCGATCGCGCCGTCGGCCCGCGTGGTGAAGAACTGCGGATGCTCCTTGACCCATGGATGGTCCGGAGCGGCCTGGAACGCGAGGTCCAACGCCACCTCCAGGCCCACGTCGCGGGCGGCGGCGATGAAGCGCCGGAAGTCTTCCAGCGTGCCCAGCTCGGGGTGGATCGCGTCGTGCCCGCCCTCCGCGGAACCGATCGCCCACGGCGAGCCGACGTCGCCGTTCGCCGCGACGAGTGCGTTGTTGCGGCCCTTGCGGTTGATCCGGCCGATCGGGTGGATCGGCGGCAGGTAGAGCACGTCGAAGTTCATGTCGGCCACGCCGCGCAGCCGCTCGGTCGCCGTGGCGAAGGTGCCGTGCCGCACCGGGTTTCCCCGCTCGTGGACAGTCGCCCCTTCCGAACGCGGGAAGAACTCGTACCACGACGAGAACAGCGCGCGCTTGCGGTCGGTCCAGATCGAGCATGACGACGTGCTCGTGACGAACTCGCGGACCGGATGCTCCCAGAGCAGGTCGGCCAGGGCGAGGGCGGGGGAGACGCGCTCGAACAGCGGGCGGCCCGGGTCGCGCAGTGCCTCGGCGGCGGCCTGCACGTCGGCGCGGGCGACGTCCGGCACGTTCTTCGCCGCGGTGTCCAGCAGGTCGGCGCCCTCGGCGAGGTCGTTGGCGAGATCCTCGACCTCCTGACCGGCATCGATCTTCTTGACGACCGCATTGCGCCAGGTCAGGTAGGGGTCGCTGAAGGCCTCGACGGTGAACATCCAGCGCCCGACCGCGTCGGGGCGGATGGTCGCGTGCCACCGGTCGGTGCCCTTCTCACCCGGCATCATCCGGGTGAACGGCCGGGTCTGCCCGTCGGGGCCGCACCAGACCACGTTGCAGCCGAGGGCGTCATGCCCCTCCCGGTAGGAAACCGCCGAAATGGGCACGAGCTCGCCAACCACCGCCTTCGCCGGGTAGCGGCCACAGTCAACGGACGGGGACACATCTTCTATCGGAAACCGGCCAGCCACGCCCTTACCCTAGCCAGCCGCGAGGCCCTCAGCGCGGCGAAGATGCCAATTCGTGGGGGTCCATGGTCGCCGTGGCAGGATGCCCGTGTCGCTCGCCACATATGTTCCGCCGAGACCGGTTCAAACCTTTTGGCCTTGGCTCGTTAGTCATGATTAAGGGATGGCCGCGTCGGGCATACTGCCTTGCCGGCCGGCACGGATGCCAGCCAGGTATCACCTTGAAGTAGGAGCGTACATGCAGCGATGGCCCGGACGTCGGTATCCGTTGGGGTCCAGCTACGACGGCACCGGCACCAACTTCGCGCTGTTCTCCGAGGCCGCCGAGCGGGTCGAGCTGTGCCTGTTCGACGCCGACGGCACGGAACGGCGCGTCGAGCTCGTCGAGGTCGACGGGTCTGTCTGGCACGGCTACCTGCCGGGAGTGGAGCCCGGCCAGCGCTACGGCTACCGGGTGCACGGCCCCTACGACCCCGCCCGCGGGGTGCGTTGCAACCCCAACAAGCTGCTGCTCGACCCGTACGCGAAGGCCGTCGACGGCGACGTGCGGTGGGACCGGGCGGTCTACGACTACGACTTCGAGGACCCGGACCGGATGTCGGAGGCCGACTCCGCCCCGTTCGTGCCGAAGGCGGTCGTGGTCAACCCGTTCTTCGACTGGGGCAACGACCGGCCGCCCCGGGTGCCCTACCACGAGACGGTCATCTACGAGGCCCACGTCAAGGGGTTGACGTGGCAGCACCCGCAGATCCCGCAGGAGCTGCGCGGCACGTACGCCGGCATCGCGCACCCGGAGATGATCAAGCATCTCAGGACGCTCGGGGTGACGGCGATCGAGCTGATGCCGGTGCACCAGTTCGTCGACGACCACCGCCTGGTCGACGCGGGCAAGCGCAACTACTGGGGCTACAACACGATCGGATACTTCGCGCCGCACCACGCGTACTCGTCGATGGGCCGCAACGGGCAGCAGGTGCAGGAGTTCCGCGGCATGGTCAAGGCCCTGCACGCGGCCGGCATCGAGGTGATCCTCGACGTGGTCTACAACCACACCGCCGAGGGCAACCACCTGGGCCCCACGCTGAGCTTCCGGGGCATCGACAACCGCGCCTACTACCGCCTCGTCGACGACGACCCGCGGCACTACATGGACTACACCGGCACCGGCAACAGCCTCAACGTGCGCAGCCCGCACACCCTTCAGCTGATCATGGACTCGTTGCGGTACTGGGTCGAGGAGATGCACGTCGACGGGTTCCGCTTCGACCTCGCCGCGACCCTGGCACGGGAGTTCTACGAGGTCGACCGGCTGTCGACGTTCTTCGAGGTGGTCCAGCAGGATCCGGTGGTCGGCACCACGAAGCTGATCGCCGAGCCGTGGGACGTCGGGCCGGGCGGCTACCAGGTCGGCAACTTCCCGCCGTTGTGGACCGAGTGGAACGGCAAGTTCCGCGACACCGTGCGTGACTTCTGGCGCGGCGAGCCGGCGACGCTGGGTGAGTTCGCCAGCCGCATCACCGGCTCCGCCGACCTCTACCAGGACGACGGCCGCCGCCCGGTGGCCAGCATCAACTTCGTCACCTGCCACGACGGGTTCACGCTCACCGACCTGGTTTCCTACAACGAGAAGCACAACCAGGCCAACGGCGAGGACAACCACGACGGCGAGAGCCACAACCGGTCCTGGAACTGCGGCGTCGAAGGGCCCACCGACGATGAGGACATCCTCGCGCTGCGCGCCCGGCAGCGGCGCAACATGCTCGCCACGGTGCTGCTGTCACAGGGCGTACCGATGCTCGGGCACGGCGACGAGCTGGGCCGCACCCAGCGGGGCAACAACAACGCGTACTGCCAGGACAACGAGATCGCGTGGGTCGACTGGGACAACATCGACCACTCGATGATGGAGTTCGTGCAGGCGCTGACCGCGTTCCGTGCCATGCACCCGGTGTTTCGGCGGCGGCGCTTCTTCACCGGCCGCCCCGTGGGTCGGGGCACCGGCACGGCCCTGCCCGACCTGGAGTGGTTCACCCCCAGCGGCCGGGAGATGACCGAGGACGACTGGGACAACGATCTCGGCCGCGCGGTTACGCTGTTCGTCAACGGCGAGGGCATCTGGGAGCGGGGCCCGCGCGGCGAGCGGGTCGTCGACGACTCCTTCACCATCTGCTTCAACGCCAACCACGAGTGGCTGGAGTTCCACTTGCCGCCGGGGCAGTTCGGGCAGAAGTGGGAGCTGGTCTTCGACACCGGCGAGTTCCGCACCGGCGAGGAGGAGCGGGTGGTCGAGGGGGGCTCCCGGCTGTGGGTGCGCGACCGGTCCTTCATCGTGCTGCAGCGGGTGGTCTGACGTGCCACCGACCAATCTGGCCCGCGAGGCGGCGGCCCGGACCGGTCGGCGAGCCACCTACCGCGTGCAGGTCCGGCCCGACTTCGATCTCGACGCGACGGCCGACCTCGCCGGCTACCTCGCGGCGCTGGGCGCCACGGACCTTTACACCGCGCCGCTGCTGACCGCGGCGCCGGGCTCCACGCACGGGTACGACGTGGTCGACCACGGCCGGGTCGGCGCGCAGCTGGGCGGGGAGCAGGCTCGGCAGCGGCTGGTCCGCGCGCTGCGCGACGCCGGTCTCGGGCTCGTGGTCGACATCGTGCCCAACCACGCCGGCGTGGCCGTCCCGGCGGCCAACCCGGCCTGGTGGGACGTGCTGCGGCGGGGCCGCGACTCGGCGTACGCCCCCTGGTTCGACATCGACTGGACCCGCCCGCGGATCCTGGTGCCGATCCTCGCCGACGACCCGGACGCGCTCGACCAGCTCAAGATCGTCGACAACGAGCTGCACTACTTCGAGCACCGGTTCCCGATCGCACCCGGCACCTTGAGCGGAGACGCGAAAAGCGTTCACGACCGGCAGCACTACGAGCTGGTCTCCTGGCGGCGCGGCAACACCGAGATCAACTACCGGCGCTTCTTCGCGATCACGGAGCTCGCCGGGCTGCGGGTCGAGGACCCGATCGTCTTCGACGCCACCCACCGTGAGCTGCTGCGCTGGTATGAGGCCGGCGAGCTGGACGGGATCCGCGTGGATCACCCGGACGGCCTGCGCGACCCGGCGGGTTACCTGAGCCGGCTGGCCGCCGCCGCACCCGAGGCTTGGCTCGTGGTGGAGAAGATCCTCGAGGCGGGCGAGGAGCTGCCGGACTGGCCGGTCGCCGGCACGACCGGGTACGACGCGCTGCGCGAGGTCAGCGGCCTCTTCGTCGACCCGGCGGCCGAGGCGCCCTTCACCGCGCTGGACACGGAGCTGACCGGCGGGTCCGACTGGCACGAGGTGGCGCACCGGGGTAAGCGGGAGGCCGCCACCCGGTTGCTCGCCGCCGAGCTGACCCGCCTGGAGCGACTGGCCGGCCCGGACACGGCGGATGCCCTCGCCGAGATCGCCGCCAACTTCCCGGTCTACCGGTCCTACCTACCGGCCGGCGCGGAGCACCTGGCCGCCGCCCTCGCCGCGACCCGCGCGCGCCGGCGCGACCTCGCCCCCACCGTCGACACGCTGGCCGCCCGGCTCGCCGACCCCGACGACGAGCTGGCCATCCGGTTCCAGCAGTACACCGGCGCGGTCATGGCCAAGGGCGTCGAGGACACCGCCTTGTACCGGTACACCCGGTTCACGGCGCTCAACGAGGTCGGCGGCGACCCCGGCCGGTTCGGGGTGCCGCTCGACGCGTTCCATGCGGCCGCCGCGCACCGGCAGGACCGCTGGCCGGCCGGCATGACCGCGCTGAGCACGCACGACACGAAGCGCTCCGAGGATGTCCGCGCCCGGCTGGCCGTCCTCGCCGAGCTGCCCGGCGAGTGGGCCGCCGCCGTCCGGCGCTGGACGGCCACCGCGCGACTGCCCGACCCGGCGCTGGCGCACCTGCTCTGGCAGGCCGCCGTCGGCGCCTGGCCCATCGAGCGGGACCGGCTCCACGCGTACGCGGAGAAGGCCGCCCGCGAGGCGTCCACGTCGACCAGCTGGGCCGACCCGGACCCGGACTTCGAGCGCGCGCTGCACGCCATGGTGGACGTGATCTACGACGACCCCGCCCTGCATGCCGACGTGGCCGCGTTCGCCGCGGACATCACCGCCGACGGGTGGTCCAACTCGCTGGGCCAGAAGCTGGTGCAGCTCACGATGCCAGGCGTGCCCGACATCTACCAGGGCACCGAGCTGTGGGACCACTCCCTGGTCGACCCGGACAACCGGCGGCCGGTCGACTTCGGCGCGCGGCGGTCACTGCTGGCCCGCATCGACGGTGGCTGGCAGCCGCCGATCGACGCCGAGGGCGCCGCCAAGCTGCTGGTCACCAGCCGGGCGCTGCGGTTGCGCCGCGACCACCCGGAACTCTTCTCCGGGTACGCCGAGCTGCGCGCCGACGGTCCGGCCAGCGGGCACGCCGTGACGTTCGACCGGGGTGGCGCCGTCACCGTCGCCACCCGGCTGCCGGTCGGGCTACGCCGGGGTGGCGGCTGGCAGGACAGCGCGCTGCGGCTGCCGCCCGGCGAGCGGGTCGACATGCTCACCGGCCGGTCGTTCGACGGCGAGGTGCTGCCCCTCGCCGACCTGCTGGAGACGTACCCGGTCGCATTGCTTCTGCCGAGGAGCGTCGCATGACCGACTTCAGCGTGTGGGCGCCGAAGGCGGAACGGGTGCGGCTGCGCGCCGGCGGCACCGACCACGAGATGGCCGGCGACGGGTCGGGCTGGTGGTCGATCGAGCTGCCCGAGGCCGGCCCCGGCACCGACTACGCGTACCTGCTCGACGACTCCGACCAGCCGCTGCCGGACCCCCGCTCGCGCTGGCAGCCGGGCGGGGTGCACGGGCCCAGCCGGGTCTACGACCCCGTCGCCTTCGCGTGGACCGACGACGCGTGGACCGGTCGTTGCCTTCCCGGCAGCGTCCTGTACGAGCTGCACATCGGCACCTTCACGCCGGAGGGCACGTTCGATGCGGCCATCGAGCGCCTCGACCACCTGGTCGACCTCGGCATCGACCTGGTCGAGCTGCTGCCGGTCAACGCGTTCAACGGCGAACACAACTGGGGCTACGACGGCGTGTGCTGGTATGCCCCGCACGAGCCCTACGGCGGGCCGGACGGGCTGAAGCGGTTCGTCGACGCCTGCCACGCCAAGGGCCTGGGCGTCGTGCTCGACGTGGTCTACAACCACTTCGGCCCGTCCGGCGCCTACGCGCCCGCGTTCGGACCGTACCTCGGTGAGGCGAACAACCCGTGGGGCGCGGCGATCAACCTCAACGGCCCGCAGTCCGACGAGGTGCGCCGCTACATCATCGACAGCGCGCTGATGTGGCTGCGCGACTACCACGTGGACGCGCTGCGGCTGGACGCCGTGCACGCGCTGGCCGACGAGGGCGCGGTGCACCTGCTCGAACAGCTCGGCACCGAGGTCGAGTCGCTGTCGACGCACCTGGGCCGGCCGCTGTCGCTGATCGCCGAGTCCGACCTCAACGACCCGCGCCTGGTCACCCCGCGCGAGGCCGGCGGGTACGGCCTGCACGGCCAGTGGGACGACGACGTCCACCACGCCCTGCACGCGCTGCTGACCGGGGAGCGGCAGGGCTACTACGCCGACTTCGGCTCGCTGGAGGGCCTGGCGACCGTCCTGCAGGCGGCGTTCTTCCACGCCGGCACCTGGTCGAGCTTCCGCCAGCGCCACCACGGCCGGCCGGTCGACCGGTCGCTCATCCCCGGGCACCGGTTCGTCGTGTACCTGCAGAACCACGACCAGATCGGCAACCGGGCGCTGGGCGACCGCATGTCGGCCGTGCTGTCGCCCGGGCTGCTGCGCGTCGGCGCGACGCTGCTGCTGACCGGCCCGTTCACGCCGATGCTGTTCATGGGCGAGGAGTGGGGCGCGCGGACGCCGTGGCAGTTCTTCACCAGCCACCCGGAGCCGGAGCTGGCCGCCGCGGTGGCCAACGGCCGGCGCCGCGAGTTCTCCGCGCACGGCTGGCCGGCGGGCGAGATCCCCGACCCGCAGGCGCTCGACACGTTCGAGCGCTCCAAGCTGGACTGGTCGGAGCTGGACGAGCTGGCGCACAAGCAGCTGCTCGACCTCTACCGGCGGCTGATCGGGCTGCGCAAGGCCGTGCCGGACCTGTCGGACCCGTGGCTGGACCGGGTGCGGGTGGCGACCGGCGACCAGTTCGTGACCGTGCAACGGGGCAACTGCGTGGTGGTGGCCAACCTGGCGGGCCGCCGGCAGCGCATCGCGGTGCCGGGCAGCCCGGTGTCGGTGCTGCTCGCCACCGAGATCGGCGTCAGCGTGGGCCGCGACGCCGTCGAGATGCCCGCCGAGTCCGCCGCGGTGGTCGTCTTCCGCTGACCGCCCTTTCCCCATGATCCTGAAGGATTCTCCGTGCCAGGGCACGGAGAATCCTTCAGGATCATGAGGACTTGGCGCGGGAGCGGGCGCTCCCCAGCACGTCGGCGACCCGGTGCATGCGCGGGTCGTCGCGCATCGCTTCGAGGGGCAGCGGGGCGCGCAGGCGCCAGTTCGGGTACTGGTCGACGGTCCCCGGCAGGTTGGGCTGGCGGGTCTCGCCGAGCACGTCGTAGGGCGAGGCGAGCAGGAACCGGCACGGCGACCTGGCAAGCAGCCGGTGCATCGCGACGACGAGCTCCTCGTCCGAGGCGCCCGGCTCCACCACGCCCTCGTCGCGCAGCAGCGCGACCAGCGCGGCCCGGTCGGCCTTCGCCCGCCTGGCCTCCTCGGCCGGGTCGGGCAGCAGCCCCAACTCGGTGCGTAGCCGCACGTGCTCGCCGGAGAGCAGGCCGGGCGCGGTCGGCAGGTCGTGGGTGGAGATGCTGGCCATCGCGGCGGCCGGCCACCTGCCCGGCGGGATGAACGGCTGGCCTTTGGTCGCCCAGTCCCGGGCGAACCACAGCACCTCGGAGCCGAGGATGTTGCGCTGGCGCAGCGCGGTGGTCACGCGCGGCTCGACCGTGCCGAGGTTTTCGGCGACGACGGTCGCGCCGGTCCGGATCGCCTCCAGCGTCAGCACGGCGAGCATCGCCTCGTGGTCGTAGCCGACGTAGGTGCCCTGGTCCGGTGAGGCGCCCGGCGGGATCCACCACAGCCGCCACAGGCCCATGACGTGGTCGACGCGCACGCCGCCGGCGTCGGTCAGCACGGCGCGCAGCATGTCGCGGTACGCGGCGTACCCGGTGTCGGCGAGCCGGTCGGGCCGCCATGCGGCGAGGCCCCAGTCCTGCCCGAGCTGGTTGAACGCGTCGGGTGGGGCGCCGACGTGCACGCCGGGCGCGAGCACGTCCTGGAGCATCCACCCGTCGGCGCCGCCCGGGTCGACGCCGACAGCGAGGTCGTGGACCAGCCCGATCGGCATGCCGGACGCCCGCGCGGTGTCCTGCGCCCGTGCCAGCTGCCGGCGGCTTTCGCGCTGCAGCCAGGCGTGGAACGCGACCCGGTCACCCAGCTCGGCCCGGACCGCGGCGACGGCCGGCGCCTCCGGCCGGCGCAGCTCCTCCGGCCAGTCCTGCCAGCGCGGACCGTGGATCTCGGCGAGGGCGGAGAACGTCGCGAAGTCGCGCAGATCCGCGTCGATGTCGCCCACCGGCTCGGCGTACGGGAGAAGCAGCTCGAACGCCTCGCGCTTGGCCTGCCAAACCTGGTCGTAGTCGATCAGGTCGCCGTCGGTCGGCACCCGGAGCGCGTCCACCTTGGCCCACACGCCCGGATCGGCCCGCTGGTAGGCGTCGAGGTCGCGGACGCTCAGGTAGATCGGGTTGACGTACCGGCGGCTGGTCGGGGAGTACGGCGACGCCTGGACGTGCGGCGTGGTGGCGACCGCGTGCATCGGGTTGAGTAGGACCACCCCGGCGTCGCCGGTGCGCGCCGCCCAGCCCACCAGCTCGCGCAGGTCGGCCAGGTCGCCCATGCCCCACGAGCCGGCCGAGTGCAGCGCGTAGAGCTGGAGCATCCAGCCCCAGGCCGGGGGCGGGGTGCGCAGCCGGCCCGGGTCGACGATCAGTGTGCCGTCGTGTTCGCCGGTGCTCAACCGGTACCACCCCGGGGCCAGGTTGACCGGGCTGCCCTGGCGCAGCTCGCGAATGACCGCGTCGCCGTTGACCGCCCGTGCCGTGGGCTGGCGCCACAGCTCGCCGGGACGGGCCACGACCGTGCCGGGGCGCTTGGGCTCCCGGGCGCGGACGAGCTCGCGGCGGACGGCGGCGGGCGTGTCGGCCTCGACATCGAGCACGCGGAGAACGGCGCGGATGACGTCCGGGTCCACCTGGATCTGCCGTTGCTGCCAGTCCTCGTACGACCTTGCGACACCGTGTGCCGTCGCGAGCGCCTGGAGATCATCGGTCACGCTCAACGGGTACCCCGAATAGGGTTATTCATACTTTTTTGCCACCTTACGCTTCGACGCGCTGGCCCTTGCCGACGACCACGATCCCGGCGTCGGAGACCGTGAACCGGCTGCGGTCGCGCTCCAGATCGACGCCGATCTCCGCGCCCTCGGGCACGGCGACGTTCTTGTCGAGGATCGCGTTGCGCACCACCGCGTGCCGGCCGATGTCGACGCCCTCCATCAGCACCGAGCCCGACACGTGCGCCCACGAGTGCACCCGGACGTTGGGGGACACCACCGAGTTCTCCACCAGCGAGCCGGAGATCACCGCGCCGGGCGAGACCATCGAGCCCACCGCCCGGCCCACCCGTTCCTCGCGCCCGTGCACGAACTTGGCGGGGGGCCACGGCGAGTTGCCGGTGAAGATGGGCCAGTCGAAGTTGTAGAGGTTGAAGACCGGATGGACCGCGATGAGGTCCATGTGCGCGTCGTAGAACGAGTCCAGCGTCCCCACGTCACGCCAGTAGCCCCGGTCGCGGTCGGTGCTCCCCGGCACGTCGTTGTCGCCGAAGTCGTAGACGGCCGCGTCGGCGCGCTCCACGAAGGACGGGATGATGTTGCCGCCCATGTCGTGCTTGCTGGTGAGGTCCTGCGCGTCGCGGGTGACCGCATCGCAGAGCGCATCGGCGGTGAAGACGTAGTTGCCCATCGAGGCGTAGATCTCGTCGGGGGAGTCCGGCAGGCCCTGCGCGTCCCTGGGTTTCTCCCGGAACTGCTGGATCTGCCGGCCTTCCTTGGCCACCTCGATCACACCGAACTGGTCGGCCATCGACAGCGGCTGCCGGATGCCCGCCACGGTCGCGGCGGCGCCCGACTCGATGTGCTGGCGGACCATCTGCGACGGGTCCATGCGGTAGATGTGGTCGGCGCCGAAGACGATGACGTAGTCGGGGCTCTCGTCGTTGATGAGGTTCAGGCTCTGGTAGATCGCGTCCGCGGAGCCGGCGAACCAGCGCGGCCCGAGCCGTTGCTGCGCCGGCACCGGCGTGACGTAGTTGCCCAGCAGGGTCGACATCCGCCACGTCTTGCTGATGTGCCGGTCGAGCGAGTGCGACTTGTACTGCGTCAGCACGACGATCTTCAGGTAACCGGCATTGGCCAGGTTGGACAGCACGAAGTCGATCATGCGGTACATGCCGCCGAAGGGGACACCGGGCTTGGCTCGATCAGCCGTGAGCGGCATCAGGCGCTTGCCCTCGCCCCCGGCCAGAACGATCGCGAGGACTTTTTGAGCCATGCTCCGACGCTAACCAGCGAACTCGCCCAGCACCAGCCAAACACCGTATTTGCCGGACTAAGGTTCCTGGTGTGGCTGATTCCCCGTCGCACCTTCGCGTCGACCTACTCACCCGCGAATACCCGCCGGAGGTCTACGGCGGTGCCGGGGTGCACGTCGAGTACCTGGCCCGGGATCTGCGGCGCCTCGCCGACGTGCGGGTGCACTGCTTTGGCGGCCCGCGCACCGAGCCGGGCGTGACCGCCTACTCCGATCCACCCGGCCTCGCCGGCACCAACGCCGCGCTGCGCACCATGGGCGTCGACCTCGAGATGGCGGCCGGCTGCGAAGGCGCCGACATCGTGCACAGCCATACCTGGTACGCCAACCTGGCCGGGCACGTCGCCAAGCTGCTGCACGGCGTGCCGCACGTGGCGACCACGCACAGCCTGGAGCCCCTGCGGCCGTGGAAGGCCGAGCAGCTCGGCGGCGGGTACGCGCTGTCGCTGTTCTGCGAGCGGACCGCGCTGGAGAACGCCGACGCCATCATCGCCGTGTCGGCCGGGATGAAGCGGGACGTGCTGTCGGCGTACCCGTCGGTCGACCCGGAGCGCATCCGGGTGGTGCACAACGGCATCGACACCGAGCAGTACCGGCCGGACCCGGGCACCGACGTGCTGGCCAGGCTGGGCATGGACCCGGACCGGCCCAGCGTCACGTTCGTCGGGCGGATCACCCGCCAGAAGGGCCTGCCGTACCTGCTGCGCGCGGCCCGCTCGTTCCAGCCGGACGCACAGCTCGTTCTGCTCGCCGGTGCACCCGACACCCCGGACATCGCCACGGAGGTCGAGGCGCTCGCGTCGGAGCTGCGCGCGAGCCGCTCCGGCGTGATCTGGGTGCAGGAGATGCTGCCCAAGCACGAGGTGATCCAGGTGCTGACGCACAGCACCGTGTTCGTCTGCCCCTCCGTCTACGAGCCGATGGGCATCGTCAACCTGGAGGCGATGGCCTGCGAGACCGCTGTCGTCGCCACCGCCACCGGCGGCATCCCCGAGGTGGTCGACGACGGGGTGACCGGTCTGCTGGTGCCGATCGAGCAGGCGGCCGACGGCACCGGTACGCCAGTGGATCCGGACCGGTTCGTGGCCGACTTCGCGGCGGCGGTCAACACCGTGCTGGCCGACCCGGCGCGCGCCGTGGAGATGGGCAAGGCGGGCCGGCAGCGGGCCGTGGAGCGCTTCTCCTGGGCGTCGATCGCCGAGCGGACGCTGGAGGTCTACCGCTCGGTGCTCTGAGCGTCGTGCTCGCTGTAGCTCGCCCCCGAGAGCACTCGGGCCGTCCTTGCTTCGACGTTGGCCTAGGCAACGCGATTCGGGGCGCGTGGATGGGACCTTATCGACCAACGTCTACGTTTCCATCCAGCGGGCGTTGATCCCGGCGTCGGGTGGCACGGTGGGTACCCAGGAGCACGACCGGTGCCGCTTCCCTGGCACCGGCATAACGGAAGGACGCCCGATGCCACGGTCGCTCACCCGTGACGCGGTCCGCTCGTGGGCACGCGCCCTGGCGCCGGTCAGGAAGGTCGCCCGCACACCGGTCAGGAAGGCCGCCCGCACATCGGTCAGGAAGGCCGCCCGTACGCCGGTCAAGAAGGCCGTCCGTACGCCGGCCAGGAAGGCCGCGAAGGCGACAGTGAAGGTCGGGACCTGGCACCAGGCCACCTACCATGGGCGGGCGGGTGTGCGGGGCTACTTCGTCTACGTCCCACCCGGACTGCGCCGGCGTACCCCGGTGCCGCTGGTGGTGCTGCTGCACGGCTGCCGGCAGAACGCGGCGGAGTTCGCCGCCGCCACGCGGTTCAACGCTCTCGCCGACCGGCACAAGTTCATCGTGGTCTACCCCGAGCAGACCATGTGGAGCCACCGGTACCGCTGCTGGCAGTGGTATGAGCGGGCGCACCAGGCGCGCGGGGCAGGGGAGCCGGCCCTGCTCGCCGAGATCACCCGCGAGGTCGTCGACGAGGCCGACCGCTGGCGTATCGACCCCGCCCGCGTGTACGTGGCGGGGCTCTCGGCCGGTGGCGCCATGGCGCTCGTGCTCGCCGCCACGTACCCCGACGTGTACGCGGCGGTCGGGGTGCACTCCGCGCCCGCGTACCGGTCGGCCGCCAACAGTGGCGAGGCGCTGCGCGCGATGGCCGGACAGGTCGGCCTACCGAGCGCCAACGGCACGGGCCCGCTGCCGCCCGCGATCGTCTTCCAGGGCGTCGCCGACAGCACGGTACGCGTGCGCAGCGGCCAGCTGGTCGTCGAGCAGTGGCTGGCGGCGCACCCGGACGACCCGCACGACCCCCAGCGGGTGGCCCGCAACCGGACGAAGGTCGGCCGCAGCGCCGACGGGCGTACCTACACCGTCGCCCGGTGGTACACCGCGCGCCTGCGCAAGGTTCTGGAGTACTGGCAGGTCGACGAGTTGGCACACGCCTGGTCGGGCGGCGCGCCGGACGGCTCCTTCAGCGATCCGCGGGGCCCCCGCGCGAGTACCGAGATGTGGCGCTTCTTCTCCGGCAAACGGCTGCCCGGGTCATGAGGTGTGCAGGCCGCCGGCCGTGGCGTGGATGAACGCGGCCTCCACGTCTTCCACGGCGTCCAGCGGCTCGACGTAGCCGCCTACGGGCTTGACCGCCGCCTTGAGCTGCTCGGGCTCGGCCTGCGGGCCGAACGTCACGACCGTGAGCCGCACCGGCCGGGCCGGGTCCCGCGCGGCGGCCAGCCGCCGGGTGAGCTGGTCGATCGTCAGTGAGTGCGCCGCCTTCTCGTTGCGGCCGTCGGTGAACAGAAGCACCTGGTTCGGTATGTCCGGCTGGTAGTTGTCGCGCACCGACTGGTACGCGTCGAGGATCGTGTCGTAGAGGCCGCTTCCGGTGCGGCGGGGGGCCAGCGCGTCCACGGCGCGCTCCATGCCCCGCCGCTGCGAATCCGTCAGCCGCGCGTTCGGCAGCAGCGTCCGGTAGTCGCGCGGCGGATCCAGGTTAGCGCCGAACTCCCACAGGCCGAGCTGAGCGTCGTCGGGCAGAAGCTCGCCGACCGACCGGCACGCCTGCCGCACCAGGTCGATCCGGGAGGTGGCGGTGCGGCCGGCCGGTTCGGCCATCGAGTCGGACACGTCGGTGACGATGAGCAGGTTCGTCTGCCGGTCGCCCGCGCTCCAGGTGGCGAACACGTGATCCACGTGGTGCGGCTGGAGGACGCCGAACGGTGGCGCGGTCAGCGGCGGCAGCAGGTTGGCCGCCGCGGTGTCCGGCGCGCCGGCGTTCGACGGGCGCAGCCCGGCCGCCTGGATCGCGCCGGTCCCGGTCGGTCCGGTCAGCTCGGCGAGCAGCCGGGTCAGACCCGTGGACCGCTCGGCGTCCGCCGCGGCGGCGGCCATCGGCAGCCAGGTGAAGCGCAGCATCGCCGTGTGGTCGGTACCCGCGAGGAACGTGACGTCGTCGTCGAGCCGCGACATGGCCGGCAGCAGCGCGTACTCAGGGATCAGCCCCACCTCGTCGGGGCGGTTGGGCAGCGCGGGCGTTGCGTCGGACACGGTCCGCGCGGTCCGCTGCGCCTTCGCGAGGGCCAGCGACGAGGCGTTCATCCCCTTGTCCAGCCAGACCGCCTCGCCGACGGCTCCGGCCGCGATGAGGCCGTCGCCGGAGGCCACCGGGTCGCGTACGACGAGCCGTACGCCCGCGCCGTCGCGCAGCATCCGGGCCAGGGCCAGCCAGGAGCCACCCGCGGCCGTGATCCGTTCCGTGACCGGGCGGTGGGCGACCATGAAGATCGGGCTGGTGGCGAGGGTGGTCTCCGACCCGATGGTGCCCCGCGCGGCGAACCTGGTGCCGCCGCTGATGCCAACCCAGGCGGTGTCGTCGGGGATCCACACGTCGGCCTGGCCCACACGGCTGGTGGCGCCCCGGCCCTCCGCCGGCTGAATCTCGACCTGGACGCAGTCCGGTCCCCGCGCCAGCCGGGAGGCCAGCGCGTCGAGTACCGGTGTGAACGACGATGTGGTCGCCACCCGTACCGTCCGCTCGCAGGGGGCCGCGAACGTCCCCGCCGACCCGGTCTTCGCGTCGCCCTGCCGGGTCATGAAGACGGTGGCGACGACGAGTGCGGCCACCGCTACCGTGACGGCCGCGGTGATCAGCCAGCTCGGCACGGGGCGTGCCGGCTTGTGCCTGCCCATAGCGGTGTCATCGTGCTCCGACCTGCCGTCCGCGGCCGTCGGGCTTCCGCTCAGTGGGGTTCTCGACGCCTCACGCGCCGAACATGCCGCGATCATGGCCGGTGTGGACCTGACCCACGGCACGGCGCGCACCCGTGTGGCCGGCGCACATGGCCGACGTGGCGGCGGCTGCCTATGTTCGGCGGCACGGGCCTGGAGGAACATGGGCTTCGGAGAGGGGTTCTGATGCCGGTCAACGTCAATCTGGCCGGCCGCACCGCGCTGGTGACCGGGGCGGCGAGCGGCATCGGCCGCGCCTGCGCGATCCGGCTCGCCGCGGCCGGCGCGGAGGTGCTCGTGCTCGACCGCGACGAGGCGCCGGCCAAGGAGGTGGCGGAGCAGATCGGCGGCCGGGCGATCGCGGTCGACCTCGGCGACCTCGACGCGGTGGACCGGCTCGACGTGAGCGCCGACATCCTGGTCAACAACGCCGGGTTCCAGCACGTGGCGCCGGTCGAGGAGTTCCCGCCGGAGGTCTACTCCGCGATCCTGCGGGTGATGCTCGAAGCGCCGTTTCGGCTGGCCCGTAAGTGCCTGCCGGGAATGTACGCGGCGGGTTGGGGGCGGATCGTCAACATCTCGTCGGTGCACGGGGTGCGGGCCTCGCCTTACAAGGTGGCCTACGTGGCGGCCAAGCACGGCCTGGAAGGGCTGTCCAAGGTGATCGCCCTGGAGGGCGCCGCGAAGGGGGTGACGTCCAACTGCGTCAATCCGGCGTTCGTGCGTACCCCGCTGGTGGAGCGGCAGATCGCCGCGCAGGCGGAGGCCCACGGCATTCCGGAGAGCGAGGTCGTCGAGCGGATCATGCTCGGTCCGGCGGCGATCAAGCGGCTCGTCGAGCCGGAAGAGGTGGCCGAGGCGGTGGCGTACCTGTGTGCGCCCGAGACGTCGTTCGTCACCGGAGGGTCGATCATGATGGATGGCGGGTGGAGCGCGCACTGAACAGCCAGTTCCTCGAGCTGCTGGCCCGGGAGGCGGCGGCGGTTGAGTTCGATCGGCCGGCGCTGGAGGCGCGCGCGGCCGGGGCACCGCCCGAGGTCCTCGACGAGCTGGACCGCGCGCGCACGGTCGCCCTGGCCGTGCGGACGCTGCTGGAGCGCCGCCGGCGCCGCGAGGCCGAGCTGTCCGCGCTGGTCGAGACGATCTCCGACCTGGCGACCCTGCACGACCTGGACGCCGTGCTGGAGGCGATCGTGCGCCGGGCCCGCAAGCTGCTCGCCGCGGACGTCACCTACATGACGCTGCACGACGAGGAGCGCGGCGACACCTACATGCGGGTCACCGACGGCTCGGTGTCCGCGCGGTTCCAGCAGCTGCGGCTGCCGATGGGCGCCGGCCTGGGCGGCCTCGTCGCGCAGACCGCCACGCCCTACGCGTCGGCCACCTACCCCGACGACGCCCGGTTCCGGCACACCGGCGAGATCGACGCTGCCGTCGCTGAGGAGGGCATCGTCGCCATCCTCGGCGTGCCGATGCGCCTGGGCAGCCGGATCGTCGGCGTGCTGTTCGCCGCCAACCGCAGCGCCCGGCCCTTCTCGCGGGAAGAGGTGACCCTGCTCAGCTCGCTCGCCGCGCACGCGGCGGTGGCGATCGACAACGCCCGGCTGCTCGCCGAGACCCGGGCCGCCCTCGCCGAGCTGAGCACCGCCAACCGCCTGATCCGCCAGCACAGCGCGTCGGTGGAGCGCGCCGCCGAGGCGCATGACCGGATGGCCGAGCTGGTGCTGCGCGGCGGCGACGTCGCCGACCTCGCGGCCAGCGTGGCGGAGCTGCTCCATGGCGCGCTGTGCGTGCTCGACGTGGACGGGCGGCGCATCGCGGCGGTGGGCGACGTCGGCCCGGCCGATGCGGTGACCGATGCCGCCGCGGCGGCGCGGGCACTGGGCCGCACCGTGCAGCGCGGCGAGCTGTGGGCGAGCGCCGTGGGGACCGGCGGCGCCGGGCTGTGGGCCCTGGTCCTGCGGCCGGCCGGCGAGCTGGCCGAAGCCGACCAGCGCATCCTGGAGCGGGCCGCCGTCGTCACCGCCCTGCTGCTGCTCTCGCGGCGAAGCCTGGCCGAGGCGGAGAGCCGGGTGCGTGGTGAGCTGCTCGAAGACCTGGTCGCGCGGCCGGGCGAAGATCCAGCGACGATACGGGAGCGGGCGCGGCGCATCGGGGTCGACCTGGACGACGCGCACACGATCCTGGTGGTGCGCGCCGATCCGCAGCTACGGCAGCGGCTGAGCGCCTGGGCCGCCGGGCAGGCCGCGCATCGGGGCGGGCTCGCCGCCTACCGCGACGGCCTCGCGGTCCTGCTCGTACCGGGCGGCGACCCGGGCGTCCTCGCTGCGAGGCTCGCGCGGGAGGGCCGCGGCGCGGTGGGGGCACCGGTGACCGTGGGCGCCGCCGGGCCGGTGCGCGGGCCGGACGCGGTTGCCCCGGCCTACCGGGAGGCGGAGCGCTGCGCCGCCGCGCTGGTCGCGCTCGGCCGGGCCGGCGCCGGCGCGAGCCGGGCGGACCTGGGCTTCGTCGGCCTGCTGCTGGGCTCCGGCGAGCGCGACATCGACGGGTACGTGCAGGCCGCGCTGGCACCGGTCCTCGACTACGACGACCGGCACGGCACGGCGCTGCGCCAGACCCTGGAGGCATACTTCGGCGCCGGCGGCAGCCCCGCGCGCGCCGCCGAGGCGCTGCACGTGCACGTCAACACCGTCACCCAGCGGCTGAGCCGGCTCGCCAACCTGCTCGGCACGGACTGGCAGCGGCCGGAGCGCGCCCTCGAACTCCAGCTGGCGCTGCGCCTGCATCGCCTGCGCGATGGGTGATCCACACACGCCGGATCCGACAAGTGTGGTGACGGCACACGTGTCGGCCCGCCACAGCCGTTCCTAACCTGGCCGAAACATTGCCGGGAGGAGATGGATCTGTCATGCGCCAGTCAGGTCTCGCCGTCGCACTGGCCCTCGCGGTCGTCGTCGCCGGCTGTGGTAGCCCGCAGAAGGCCGCCGATGGCGACGCGGGCGCGCCGGTCAAGGTCGGCCTGGTCTACGCCAAGTCGGGTGCGCTCGCCTCGTACGGGAAGCAGTACCTGGAAGGCTTCAAGGCCGGCCTGGACTACGCGACCAAGGGCAGCAACAAGGTCGGCAAGCGGGCGGTCGAGGTCACCGAGGTCGACGACGCCGGGGATCCGGCGAAGGCGGTCGCGGGCGGGAAGGACCTGATCGGCAAGGGGTACAAGATCCTGGCCGGCTCGACCGCGTCCGGCGTGGCCGTGCAGATGGCCTCGCTCGCGGAGCAGAACAAGGTGCTCTTCGTATCCGGGCCGGCCGCCACCGACGCGGTCACCGGGGCCGGGCAGTACACGTTCCGTTCCGGCCGGCAGACCTGGCAGGACATCCGGACCGCCGCGGCCGCGGTCGGCGACGTCACCGGCAAGAAGGTGACGGTCTTCGCGCAGGACAGCGCGTTCGGCCAGGCCAACGTGGCGGCGGTCAAGGCGGTACTCGGTGGGGCCGGCGCGAGCGTCGAGCCGCTGCTGGTGCCGGCGAGCGCCACCGACTTCACCCCGTTCGCGACCAAGGCCCGTGACGCCCGGCCGCAGTTGCTGTTCGTGGCCTGGGCCGGCGCGACCGCGCAGGCGATGTGGACCGCGCTCGACCAGCAGGGCGTCTTCGCGGCGACCACCGTCGTCACCGGGCTCGACATCGCGGCGACCTGGCCGGCGTACGGCCCGGTCAGCTCGAAGATCGACTTCCTCGCGCACTACTTCGCCGGCGCGGCCGGCACCGACATGGAGAAGGCGATGACCGAGCGCGTAACGAAGGCCGGCGGGACCGTCGACCTGTTCACCGTGGACGGTTTCACCGCCGCACAGATGATCGTCCACGCGGCGCAGGCCGGCGACGACGCGGCCGCGATGGCCAAGTCGCTCGCCGGGTGGCGCTTCGACGGGGTGAAAGGCTCCTTGACCGTACGCGCCGAGGACCACGCCCTCCTGCAGCCCATGTTCCAGGCCAGGCTGGCCGCTGGCCCCAAGGCGGAGCTGGTCAGGACGCTCGACCCGGACGCGGTGGCCCCGCCCGTGGCCCCCAAGAAATGATGGATGCCGTCCTTTCGGTCCGGGACCTCGGCTGGCGTGCCGGCGGCTCGTGGATCGTCTCGGACGTCACCTTCGAGGTGGCCGACGGGGAGTTCCTGGCCGTGATCGGACCCAACGGCGCCGGCAAGACGTCGCTGTTCAACCTGCTCTCCGGGCTGCTGAAGGCGAGTACCGGCGCGGTGCACCTCGACGGCGCCGACATCACCCGCGAAGCCCCGCAGCGGCGGGCCCGGCGCGGGCTGGGCCGCACGTTCCAGTCCTCCAGCGTCTTCGCCGGCCTGACCGTCGACGAGAACGTGCGGCTCGCCGCCGCCGCGCACCGCGGATCCTGCCTGCGGCTGTGGCGGCGGGCCGACGCCGACGCGGCCTCCCGTACGGTCGCCGCCGACGCCCTCGAACGGGTCGGACTGGCCGACCGGGCCGGTGCGATCGCCGGCTCCCTGTCGCACGGCGACAAGCGCAAGCTGGAGATCGCGATCCTACTGGCCACCGACCCGCGGGTGATCCTGCTCGACGAGCCGATGGCCGGCCTGGGCGCGGCTGACGTGCCGGCACTGACCGACGTGATCCGGTCGCTCGGGCGCACGGTGCTGATGGTCGAGCACCACATGAACGTGCTGCTCGACCTCGCCGACCGCGTCGCCGTCATGCACCACGGCGCGCTGCTGGCGGTCGACACCCCGGAGAAGGTCATGGCCGACGCGACCGTCCGCGAGGCGTACCTGGGGGAGGCCCTGTGAGCGCAATGGGGCGAGCGGACAACACCGTGACGGATCTGCTTCGGGTGGACGACCTGCACGTGTGGATCGGCGGCGCGCACATCCTGCACGGGGTGAGCTTCGCCGTACCCGCATCGGGCGTGACCGCGCTGCTCGGGCGCAACGGCGCCGGTAAGACCACCACCCTGCGCGCGATCCTCGGCCTGGTCCCGCGCACCGGCCGGATCGACATCGACGGCGTGGACGTCACGGGCCTGCGCACGCACCAGATCGTGCGGCTGCGGCTGGGGTACGCGCCGGAGGACCGCGGGGTGTTCGCCGGGCTGACCGTCGCCGAGAACCTGCGGCTCGCCGAACGCGACCGCCAGCCCCGTTACGACCTGGTGTACGAGCTGTTCCCGGAGCTGCGGACCCGGGCCGCGCAGCCGGCGGGCACCCTGTCCGGCGGGCAGCAGCAGATGGTCGCGATCGCTCGGGCCCTGCTCAACGACAACCGGATGCTGCTCGTCGACGAGCCCACGAAAGGTCTCGCGCCCCGCCTGGTCACCGAGGTCGCCGAGGTGCTGGAGCGGGCCGCGCGGACCGTACCGATCCTGCTGGTCGAGCAGAACCTCGGCCTGGTACGCCGGCTCACCGATCGGGTCGTCATGATCGTGCAGGGCCGGGTGGCGCACACCGGTGTCCTGCCCGAGGACCCCGACCGGCTGCAGGCGCTGCTCGGGGTGGGTACCGGATGAGCACGCTTGTCCTCCTGTCGCTCACCGGCCTGGGGCTCGGCGCGCTGTACTTCCTGATCGCCTCCGGCCTCTCGCTGATCTTCGGGCTGGCCGACGTGCTCAACTTCGCGCACGGGCTGTTCCTGGCCGTAGGCGGGTACGCGACCTGGTGGGCCGGCCAGCACCTGCCGTTTCCGGTCGCCGTCGTGGTCGGCGTGCTCGCCGGCACCGCGCTGGCCGTCGCGGTCGAGCTGGCGCTGATCCGGCCCCTCTACGCCCGCCCCATCCAGCAGGTACTGGTCACGGTCGGGCTGGCGGCCGCCGGGGTGGCGCTGCTGCAGGCGGTGTGGGGCGCGGATCCGGTCACGTTCCCCAAGCCGACCTGGGCGGCCGGGACGACCCGGGTGCTCGGCGCTGCCGTACCCAATGATCGTTTCCTGTTGATCGGGGCGGCGCTCGCGGTCTTCGCGGCGTTGCTGCTGTTCCTGCGCCGCACCCGCTACGGCCTCATCGTGCGGGCCGGGGTGGAGGACCGGGCCATGGTCACCGCGCTCGGCATCGACGTGCGGATCGCGTTCACGCTGGTGTTCGCGATCGGCGGGGCGGCCGCGGCGCTCGCGGGCGTGCTCGCCGGCGTCTACTTCGGCAGCATCACGCCCGGGCAAGGCGGCTCGCTGCTGATCTTCGCGTTCATCGTCGTGGTGATCGGCGGCATGGGTTCGGTCACCGGCTCCGCCCTCGCGGCGGTACTCGTCGGCCTCGTCCAGCAGTTCGCCAACTACTACGCCGCGTCCGGGGTCGGCGAGGCGTCGGTCGTGCTGCTGCTCGCGGTGGTGCTGCTCGCCCGGCCCGGTGGGCTGACCGGGAGGGTCGCATGAAGAAGGCGGTCGCCGGGTTCGTCCTGCTGGCCCTCGTGCCGTTCACCACGCTGCCGCTGCCCGGCCTGCTCCCCGGCGGCCTCAACAGTCCCGGCTCGCTGCAACTGCTCGCGCTGTGCCTGCTCTTCGCCGGTTTCGCAGTCACCTATGACCTGCTGTTCGGCCACACCGGGCTGCTGTCGTTCGGCCATGCCCTGTATGTGGCGGCGGGCAGCTACACGGTGAACGTCCTGGTCACCAGGCTGCACTGGGGCTGGGTGCCGGCGCTCGCGGTGGCCGCCGCCGTGGGCGTCCTGCTGCCGCTGGTGCTGGGCGCCGTGGCGCTGCGGGTGCGCGGAATCGCGTTCGCCATGGTCACCCTCGCCTTCGCCCAGGTCGGCTCGATCCTGGTGCTGAGCGCGCACATCACGGGCGGTGAGGAGGGGCTGTCCCTGTCGGACCCGCCGGCGATCTTCGCGGGTGTGGCGAACACCGCCAACCTGTACTGGCTGGTCCTCGCGTACCTGGTGGTGGTCGTGCTGGTGGTGCGCTGGTCGGTGGCCTCGGAGCCGGGCCGGGTCTGGCGCGCGATCGGTGACAACGAGCAGCGGGTGACCGTGCTCGGCCTGTCGCCCTACCGGTTCCGGCTGCTGTCGTATGTCGTCTCGGCGTTTCTGGCCACCCTCGGCGGCGTCGTGCACCTGCTTCTGCTCGGCGGGTCGACACCGCAGATCACCACGTCGGCGTTCACGGTCGGGCTGCTGGTCATGACCGTCCTCGGCGGGACCGGCAGCCGGTGGGGCGCGCTGCTGGGCGGGGTGCTCTACACGTACCTCGACCAGCGGCTGGCCGCCCTCGCCGGCTCTGACGCGGTCGCGGGTCTGCCCACCGCGGTCCGCGCGCCGCTGTCCCAGCCGCAGTTCATCCTCGGCGTCCTGTTCATCGTCGTGGTCTACTTCCTGCCCGGCGGCCTGGCCGGGTTGAGTAGAAGCTGGCTCAGTCGAAGATGGAGGCGGGCATGAGGGAATCGATTCGCGTCGGGGACCTACTGGTCCACGTGTGGCGGGGCACCGAGCCGGACGCGCCGGTCGCGATCGCCGCACACGGCATCACGGCCAACGGGCTGTCCTGGGCGCGGGTGGCCGACCTGCTCGACGGGCGGGTCACGCTGATCGCGCCGGACCTGCGCGGGCGGGCCGGCAGCCGGGACGCGCCCGGCCCGTACGGCATCGCCCGGCACGCCGACGACCTGGCCGCGATCCTGGAGGAGCTGGGCGTCCCCGAGGCGGTGTACGTCGGCCACTCGATGGGCGGGTGGATCGCGGCGGTGGCTGCCGTGCGCCACCCCTGGCACGCGCGGGAGGTGGTGCTGGTCGACGGCGGACTCGCCTTCCCGGCGCCGCCCGGCACCGACATCGACGCCGTGCTCACCGCGGTCATCGGCCCGGCGATGGATCGGCTGGGCATGGAGTTCGCCAGTCGCGAGGATTACCGGCGGTTCTGGCAGCGCCATCCCGCACTTGCCGGGGAGTGGACGCCGTGGGTGGACGCATACCTCCAGCACGACCTCATCGGCGACGGCCCGTACCGGTCCTCGTGCGTGCTGGAGGCGGTCCGCGAAGACGGCGCCCAGCAGCTGGTCGACGAGGAGATCATCGGCGCAATCCACGCCCTGCCGGTGCCGGGTGTCCTCCTGTACGCCGAGCGCGGGCTCCTGAACGAGCCGCAGGGCCTCTACGACGAGCAGCGGGTGGCCGGCCTCGAGATCCCGACGATCATGGTGCCGGGCACCAACCACTACTCGATTCTGGTCGGCGACAAAGGCCCCACGGTGGTGGCCGAACACATCGTGCGCGCGGCGGGGCAGGGCGGGTAGCCGGCCCCGACACATCGACCCAGCTCGGAGGTGGGGCCGCCACCATGGTGCGGCGCGGCCGGGCGGTCCTACCCTTGGCCCACGATTCATCGATGAACGTGGGAGGTCGGGCATGTTACGGCGTCGTTTCCTCAGCGTTCTTCTCCTGGTCGCGGCGCTGGTGGTGCCCGCCCGCCCGGCCTACGCCGCGCCCGCCGAGGAGACCGGCTTCGGATCCAACCCGGGCGGCCTGCAGATGTTCCGGTACGCGCCCGCCGGGCTGCCGGCCGGGGCGCCGCTGGTCGTCGCGCTCCACGGCTGCACGCAGACCGCGAGCCAGTACGGCGACGAGAGCGGCTGGTTGCAACTGGCCGACCGGTGGCAGCTCGCGCTGCTGTTGCCCCAGAAGCCGTACTACGGCTGTTTCCGCTGGTACGAACCGGGGCAGATCACCCGGGACCGGGGTGAGGCGCTGTCGGTGCGGCAGATGGTGGCCCGGATGCTCGCCGAGTATCACGTGGACGCGGGGCGGGTCTATGTCACCGGGCTGTCCGCGGGCGGGGCGATGGCGGCGGTCATGCTCGCCGCGTACCCGGATGTCTTCACGGGCGGGGGGATCGTGGCCGGCCTGCCCTACAGCTGCGCGCAGTCTCTGATGGAGGCCTACCGCTGCATGAACCCGGGGATGGACCGCACCCCCCAGGCGTGGGGGGCTCTGGTACGCGCGGCGTCGGCGCATCAGGGACCGTGGCCGCGGGTGTCGATCTGGCACGGGACCGCCGACACGACCGTGGTGCCGGCCAACCTGACCGAACTGGTGGACCAGTGGACCGACGTGTCCGGCGTCGACACCGTCGCGGACGTCTCGGACACCGTGAACGGGTACCCGCACCAGATCTTCACCGACGGCGCCGGGCGGCCGGTGGTCGAGACCTACCGGATCACCGGGATGGCGCACGGGCAGCCGGTCGCGCCGGGCGCTGAGCAGTGCGGCCACGCGGGCACGTACGACCTGGACCGGGGCGTCTGCGCCGCGTACCACATGGGGTTGTTCTGGGGTCTGGGCGCCTGACTCAGCCTGAATCTCCCACGGCCGCGCCCCGGCGTGGGAAGGTGAACCGATGGGCGGCAACGACGAGTTGCGGGACGGGGTGTCGCTGACCAACCTCGACCAACCGCTGTTCGACGGGGCGGACGCGACCAAGCGGGACCTCGTGGACTATCTGGACGCGGTTCATGACCGGATCATCCCGCAGCTGCGGGACCGGCCGCTCTCGGTGATCCGGGTGCTCCGCGGCCAGGCGCCGTTCATGCAGAAGAACGTCCCTAAATACACCCCGCCGTGGGTGCGGACGGTACCGCTCTGGGCGGAGAGCTCGAAGCGCGAGGTGTCCTACGCGCTGTGCGACGACCGCCGCACCTTGCTGTGGTTTGCCAACCAGCGCGCCGTGGAGTACCACCCGACTCTGTTCCGCACCGATCGCTGGGACCACCCCACCCACCTCGTGCTCGACCTCGACCCACCGTCCGGCGACGCGTTCGGGCTGGCCGTGCGCGCCGCCCACCTGGTCCGCCAGGCCCTGGCCGATGCCGGCATGGCCGGTGCGGTCAAGACCAGCGGTGCGAAGGGCGTGCACGTGTTCGTACCGATCGAGGCGCAGGCGACGACCGAGGAGGTGGCCGCGGCGACCCGCGCGGTCGCGGCGCGCGCCGAACGCCTGGACCCCGCACTCGCCACCACGGCTTTTGTCCGGGATGACCGCGAAGGCAAGGTGTTCCTCGATTCGACCCGGGCCGGCGGGGCGACGGTGGTGGCGGCATACAGCCCGCGCGTCCGGCCGGGCGCGCCGGTGTCGTTTCCGGTGGCCTGGGACGAGCTCGACCGGGTTGCGCCGGCCGACTTCACCGTCCACACTGCGGCGCGACTGATCGCAGACCATGATCCGTGGGCCGACCAGATGCCCGACCCGCAGCGGTTGGACTCCGGTCTCATCGAGGAGGGTCGCGCGATCCCGATCGCCCGGGTGCAGGCGATGCACGAGGGCAAGCGGCGCGCTCGCGCCCGCCGCAGCGACGGGTAACCATGTCGAAGACGATGCGGTCGCCGGGTCGGGACGGCCAGATCGAGGCCCACACCACGAGGTGCGGCTCCTGCGCCTCGACTGCATAGCGACCCGAATCCTTCATGATCATGAAAGAGTTCGCCGTCAGGGCCGGATGGCGCGGAGGTACGCCGTGGCGAGCGTTGTGCGCGCGGGTGCGCCGGCCGCCAGGATCGCGCGCACGTGGTTTTCCAAGCGGTCGCGCTCCTGCTCGGTGAGCGTCTGCGCCAGCGCCTCCTCGAACGTGGGAGCCAGCGGGTTGGGTGCGGTCTTCTTCAGCACGTCCCAGTCCGTGATCGGCAGCGGTTCCGGCACCGCGACCTGGGCCCGGTAGTCCAGCTCCAGCGCGGCGAAGCCCGCCGCTTCGGCCCATCGCAGCAGGTCGCGTTCGTCGAAGTTGAGCATCGGGTCCTGCTCCTGCGGGATGCGGACCCACGCCCGGCCCAGCTTCGCCGCGAGGTCGGCGACCGGCCTCATGTCCAACCCCAACGGGCTGCGGCCCACCTCGTCCACCGAGAAGCTGTTGATCGGTTCGAAGATGGACAGCCGGCCGCCGGGCCGCAGCACTCGGAAGAACTCGGCGAACGCGGCCTGCTTGCGCGCCACGTAGATGAGCACCGACCGGGTCGTCACGACGTCGACCGACTGATCCGGAACTCCGCGCAGGTCGTCTGCGCTGACCTGCACGAACCGGCAGCGGTCCAGGAGGCCGCCTTCGGCCGCCCGGCGCCTGCACTCGGCGAGCAGGTCGGCGGAAACGTCGCTGAAGACGACCTGCCCGCCCGGCCCCACCCGCTCCAGCGCGGCGAAGCCGATCAGCCCGGCGCCGGTACCCACGTCGAGCAGCACATCCCCCTCGACAACGGCGGCGCGGTCCAGCACCCCGTCGCCGTACACCGCCAGCCGCGACGCCCCGCACTCCCGTACGCGCGCGTCACCCGCGTCGCGGCGTCCCAGCACCCACTGCGCCCACCGATCCTGGCTTGCTGTCACCGCTTCACCGTAGTCAGCTTGACCACGGCGAGCGCATCGGTCAGGACAGCGCCGGTGCCGGTTCGACACATCGCGACCGCGGCATCGGTGATCGCCTGGGCGACGTCCGGCCTGCTGTGCAGAACCGCCCGGTCCGCCACGGCGACGGAGCGACCCATCCGCGCGACGAAGCGGTCCGGGTCGCGCGCGATCGAGCGGGTCATGCCCGCGACGGCCGGGGCGTGCCAGCCAGCCGGCGGTGCGAGCGAGCGCGAACATCATCCGGGTCGGCCGCATCATCCCGTCAGTGGCGTGTGGCCGGTCGAGCGGCCCCATCGCGGACACCAGACCCAGGGCTCGCACCCGGTAGCCGAGGGCGTGCGCCACCGCGACCGCGTACGGCCCGCCGAAGGAGAATCCCAGCACCGCGAACCGCTCGACGCCGAGGGCGTCGACGAGCGCCGTGACGTCCGTCGGCCAGTCGGCCAGACGCCGCTGGGCACGGAAGTCGGAGTCGCAGACTCCTGGCCGGTGCACGGCGATGACGTGTGCTCCGGCGCGGCGCGCGGGCTCGTGGTTCGGCGCGAAGTCGAGGTGCGAGCCGGGCCAGCCGTGGAAATGGAGGACCGGGAGGCCCGCCGGGTCGCCGTAGGAGGCGTATGCCAGGCGGCGGCCGTCGGAGAGACGGACGTGATTGGTCACGTTGGGCGTCGCATAGGGTTCGGGTCCGGTTCTCGCAGCCATGACGCCTCCCCTTCCGATGCGGCCGGCGCGGGCCACCGCATCCCGTCCCAGCGTGCCGTGCGGCTCTCGGACCGCGAAGGGCCGAATGTCCCACTCCGCGCCGACGGGTGGTTTCCGGGAGCCCCGCCCGGTTACGACGGCCTCATGGGTGTCGACCGGATGCGCTTCGACGGGTACATCGCGGGCATCGGGACGGCGGGCGGGACCCGGATCGTCCTCGGGCACTGGCCGGCGTCGCCGTACGGGCCGGTGAGCGACGTCATGGTGGAGACGCCCGACAACCACCGGTTGCTCCTGGCCGCCACGGCGCAGCTCGCGGAGTTCGTGGCCGCCACGTACACGTTCCACGACATGCGCGTCGTGCCGGTGACGGTCGCCACGGACCGCGCCGTCTGGAGCGTGGCGGCCGGGCCGCTCGCGGTGCGCTTCGGCGTCGGTCCGCACGGGCCGTTGGGGTCGCTCCTGCGGGTCGTGCCGCCACCGCTCGCGCGCTGTCCCGGCTGGATCGACATGGTGGACCTGCCCGCCCGCGTGGTGCTGCCGGGCGTACGGACCCGGGGCAGCGCGGGCAACGGCCGGCGGGAGTGGTACGGCGCCCGGGACCTGCGGCCCATCACCTCGGTCGCGGCCACGCTCGACGGGCGTGACCTCGGGCCGCTCGCCGACGTCGACCCGCCGGTGCGGTTCGGCTTCGGGTCGGTGCCCCGGCGGCCGGCCCTGGTGCGGGTCACGACGACCGTCGAGGTCAGCCGTTGATGGCGCGGACCAGGTCCGGAAGCACCGCGCCGAGCGGTGCGTCGACGGTCAGGGCCGCATACGGGTCACCGCGCGTGGCGCCCCGGTTGACGATCGCCACCGGGATGCCGAGCTTCGCGGCGTGCAGCACGAACCGGCGCCCCGACATCACTGTCAACGACGACCCGAGTACCAGAAGTGCCTTTGCGTTGTCCACCAGAGCGAAGCACCGGCCGACGCGCTCGGCCGGCACGCTCTCCCCGAAGAAGACCACGTCCGGCTTCAACATCCCGCCGTCGCAGGCGCGGCAGCCAACTGGCCGGAAACTCTCGATCTGGTCCTCGGCCAGGTCCACGTCGCCGTCCGGGTTGACCGCGGTCACCCGGGCGTCGAAGCCGGGGTTGGCCAGCGTGAGCCGGCGGTCCAGCTCGTCGCGGGCGCTGGTGTCCCCGCAGCCGAGACAGACGACCTGGTCCAGGCTGCCGTGCAGCTCGATCACCGACCGGGTGCCGCCCGCCTGGTGCAGCCCGTCCACGTTCTGGGTCACCACGCCGCAGACCAGCCCCCGCTGCTGCAGGTCGCTGACGGCACGGTGGCCGGCGTTCGGCTTCGCCCGGGCGATCGTGCGCCATCCGAGGTGGCTGCGGGCCCAGTAGCGGCGGCGCGCCGCTTCGTCACGGGTGAATGCCTGAAACGTCATGGGGGTACGCCGGGCCAGAGACCCGTTCGGCCCCCGGTAGTCCGGGATGCCCGACTCGGTGGAGAGGCCGGCGCCGCTGAGCACCACGATGTCGCCACCCGCCACCAACTCGGCCAGGGCATCCAGCCGTTCTTCGCTCACCCGTCCATGCTGCCTCAGCGCGCGTGGCCGCCCGGAATGCCCGGCCGAACGTTGCGAACGGGTATCGGGGCGGCGCCCGACCGGATCCGGGCACTAGGGTTCCTGGGTCCGGGTTTCCGAAAGGGCGAGGAGTCGTCATGTCCGACCCGTACGGTCAGCCGCCCGCTGATCCGAATCAGCCGGCGCCGTGGTCGCGGCAGGACCCGGTCGGCCCCGCGGGTCAGGCTCCGGGCTCGGGTCAGGCTCCGGGCTACGGCACACCCGGACACACCCGGCCGATCTATCCGCAGCCGGGATATCAGCAGCCAGGTTATGCGCAGCCGGGCTACCAGCAGCCGGCCTACCCGACGGCGCCGGGTTACGAGCCCGCGGCCGGCTACCCGCCCGCGCCGGGCTACGAGCCCGCGGCCGGCTACCCGCCCGCGCCGGGCTACGAACCCGCGGCCGGCTACCCGCCCGCGCCGGGTTACCCGGCGCCGGGCCTGCCGCCCGCCCCGCGCCGCTCCCGCGCCCCGCTCATCGCGGGCATCGCCGGCCTGGTCGCTCTGCTGCTGGTCGGAGCTGTCACAGCCACCTTCGTCGTGCTCAGCCTGCAGGACAAGAAGGAGACCCGGGCAACGGCCAACCCGTCGGGGAGTGCTGCCCCCTCGCCCACCCCCTCGCCGGCGGGCACCGTCACGTTCGCCGCCCCGGACCGGATCGGAGCGCTCCGCAAGAGCGCCGACCAATCCAAGGTGGAGCCGATGCGCGACCTCATGCGCAACGCCGGCATGGAGCAGCCGTTCGCGGTCATCTACGACGACAGCGCGATCAAGGGCCGGACGGCGATCGTGTGGGGCGGCACCGGCACGCTGCTCGGCATCAGCGGAAGCGACAAGCAGCTCGACGCGTTCTTCACCGCCGCCGGCAAGCAGCTCGGCGCGGGCAACGCCGGCGCGCGGACCGACGTGGATCCGGGCACCGTCGGCGGTAAGGCGCAGTGCACGAAGGCGGAGGGCAGAGGGCTCACCATGGCCCTGTGCGCCTGGTCCGGCGCTGGCGGGCTGCTCGGTTTCATGTTCCCCGGCGTCGCTCCGGACAAGGGCAGCGAGCAGGTGCGCGCGATGCTTCCCGCGATCGTGGTCAAGAACTGACGAACTCGTCCAGCACCCGGTCGGACAGGTCGGGCCAGGCCTCGGCGGCCCAGGCGCCGAATTCCCGGTCGGTGAGGCAGGCGCAGGCCAGGTGCGCGACCGGGTCGACCCACAGGAACGTGCCCGACCGGCCGAAGTGACCGAAGGTGGCCGGCGAGTTGCGCTGCCCGGTCCAGTGCGGGTGCTTGCCGTCGCGGATCTCGAAGCCGAGCCCCCAGTCGTTGGGGTCCTGGCGGCCGAAGCCGGGCAGGACCCCGGCGAGGCCGGGAAAGGTGACGGTGGTCGCCTCGGCCAGGCGGTCCGCGGTGAGCAGCGTCGGCGCGAGCAGCTCGCGCCCGAGCGTGGCCAGGTCGTGCAGCGGTCCCCGGGCGCCATGGGCCGGCGACCCCGCGAGCGTGGTGCCGGTCATGCCGAGCGGCGCCAGCACCCGGTTGCGCATCAGGTCGGCGAACGGGGTGCCGGTGCGCCGCGACACGTCCGCGGCCAGCCGCTCGAAGCCGCGGTTGGAGTAGATACGGCGCCGGCCGGGCGCGCTGAGGACCGCATCGTCATCGGGCCCGAGCCCGGAGGCGTGCGCCAGCAGGTGACGCAGCGTCGAGCCGGGCGGGCCGGCGGGCTCGTCGAGGGCGGCCGGCTCCACGGTCACGAGCACGGTGAGCGCGGTCAGCAGCTTCGTCACCGAGGCCCACGGCATCGGCGTGTCGGGGCCGGTTGTCGCCACGACCCCGGCGGGGGAGACCACGGCCACCGCCGCTGTCGGTACCGGCCAGGTCGTCACCGTGTCGAGGGCGCTCATCCCGCCACGCTAGGAGGGCGGCCCGGTGGCGGGCAACTGGCTCGCCGCGAGCCGCCGCAGACCTTCGACGATCCGATCCGGTGGGATCGCCCCGTAGCCGATCACCAGACCAGCCTCTCCGGGCCCGTCGCCGTAGTAGCCGGCCAACGGGTTCACCACCACTCCCGCCTCCTGCGCGCGGCGCAGCGTCAGGTCGAGGTCGACCGGCGAATCCGGGGTGCGGCGGGCGCTCAGGTGCAGCCCGGCCGCGGACGGGACCGGCTGGAGCCAGCCGGCGAAGTCGCGCGCGAGCGTGGTGACGATCAGCTCGTGGCGCGCCCCGTACTCGCGGGTGGCGCGGCGCACGTGCCGGGCCAGCAGGCCGTCGTCGATGAACCGGGCGAGCGCGCCCTGGGCGAAGGGCTCGCCGTGCCAGTCGGTGAGCTGCTTCGCGGTGCCCAGGGCCGCCTGTAACGAGGCGGGGGCCACCATGAAGCCCAGGCGCAGCATCGGCAGCAGCGTCTTGGAGAACGAACCCACGTAGATCACCCGACCGGACCGGTCGAGGCTCTGCAGCGGTTCGAGAGGGCGCTCGGAGAAGCGGAACTCGCTGTCGTAGTCGTCTTCGATCACCACCGCGTCGTGGCGATCGGCCCAGGCCAGCAGGGCCGCCCGACGGGCCAGCGACATCGGGGTGCCGAGGGGGAACTGGTGCGACGGCGTGGTGTAGACCAACCGGGCGGCGGCGGGGATCGCGGTGACGTCGATGCCTTCGGTGTCGACGGGTACGCCCGCGACCCGCGCACCCAGGGACCGGAACAGCAGCCGCGCCTCCGGGTATCCCGGCTCCTCGACGGCCACGCAGCCACCCGGCTCGATCAGCACCCGGCCGATCAGGTCGAGGGCCTGCTGGGCGCCCTGCGTCACGATCACGTCCGCGGCGCCCGCGCGTACCGACCGGGAGACGCCGATGTGCCGGGCGATGGCCGCACGCAGCCCAGCGTGGCCGGCGGGGTCGCCGTAGCCCGCGTCGCGGATCGTCGCGCGCCGCAGCTCACCGGTGAGCAGCCGCCGCCAGGTCTCCAGCGGGAAGAGCCCGGCGTCGGGGACGCTGACCCGGAAGTCGTAGGCACCCGGTGGCCGCCTGGGCGGAGTCGGGATGGCCTGCCACAGGCGCCGGGGACGCACGGTGCCGCCGCCCGGTGCGCTGCGCGGCCGGACCCTGCTCAGCGACTCGGCGCACACGAACGTGCCGGCGCCCACCTTGCCGACCAGGAACCCTTCGGCGGTGAGGCGGTCGTACGCCGCGGCCACCGTGTTGCGCGACACGGTGAGCTGGCGTGCCAGCTCGCGGCTCGGCGGCAGCCGCTCACCGGAACGCAGCCGGCCGTCCAGGATGGCGTCGAGGACCTGCCGGTAGATGTCGGCGGACAGGTCGCCGTGCCCGGTGAGGCTGACGTGGAAGTCCACGCGGCTGACTCTACATTGGCCCGCCAGGGATGGCTCGAATTGGACCTTATGAGGGGCCAATGCCGGTCCTACGGTGAGCGGGTGGGCCGCCCGAGGAAGATCATGAGTCGGATGACGGTACCGCAGGGCGCGGCCCTGTCGGTCGGTGCCGTCCTCGGTACCGGCGTGATCGCGCTCCCCGCGCTCGCGGCGCAGACCGCCGGCCCGGCGTCGCTGCTGGCCTGGGTCGCACTGATCGCCCTGTCCGCGCCCCTCGCGGGCGTGTTTGCGGCGCTCGGGGCCCGCTATCCCGACGCCGGCGGGGTCGCGACCTATGTGCGCACCGCGTTCGGCTCCCGCGCCGCGGCCGTCGTCGGCTGGTCCTTCTACTTCGCCATCCCGGTCGGGGCGCCGCCCGCCGCGATGTTCGGCGGCGCATACGTGGCGGCCGCGTTCGGCGGCGGCATCCGCACGACGCTGCTCACAGCGGTGCTGCTGATCGCAGTGGTGACCGCGATGAACGTGGGTGGGGTCCGGGTCTCCGGACGGCTTCAGCTCGGGCTGGCCGTCCTCCTCGTCGCGCTGCTGGTGACGGCGACGGTCACCGCGCTGCCGCACGCCCGCCTGGCCAACCTCCACCCGTTCGCGCCGCACGGATGGTGGGCGATCGGGCCGGCCGCCGCCGTCCTGGTGTGGGCCTTCGCCGGCTGGGAGGCGGTCACCTCCCTCGCCGCCGACTTCCGCAACCCGGCCCGCGACGTGCCGCGCGCGACAGCGATCGCCGTTGTCGTGGTCGCCGTGCTCTACCTGGGTGTGGCCGCGGCCAGCATCCTCGTGCTCGGCGGCTCGGCCGGCCGGACCCCGGCGCCGCTCGCCGAGCTGCTCGCCATCGGTGTGGGCGGCGAGGTCCGGGTGATCGCCGCGGTCGCCGCCCTGCTGCTGACTCTCGGCGCGGTGAACGCCTACTTCGCGGGGGCCGCCAAGCTCGGCGCCGCGCTGGGCCGCGACGGAGCGCTGCCCGCCTGGTTCGCCCGCGGCAGCAGCGCCGGCGAGGTGCCCCGGCGCAGCCTCGCCGTGGTTTCGGGGGCGTCCCTGCTGGCCCTGGCAGCTGTCGCGCCGCCGTCGTCGCCTTCGCCGCCGTCGTGGTCCTGCTCTTCATGACCGGCTGGTACGTGCTGTGGACGCTGCTGATCGCCCTCGCCGCGCTGGCTTACGAGCGCCGCCCTGCCGCCCGGGCCACGGCACCCCGGCGCGAGCGGGAACTCGTCGGTTAGGAACCCACCCAACCTTCCGCCGCCCGCGCGCGTTTTGATAGGCGGGCGGGGTGAGGGGGATGGATGGACCGGTACGAGGGGTTCCGCGAGTTCGTCGCGGCGCGCGGCGGCGCGCTGTCCCGTTCGGCGTACCTGCTCACCGGCGACCACCAGCTCGCCGAGGACCTGTTGCAGACCGCGCTGGCCCGCACCGCCGCGCACTGGCGCCGGGTCGCGGCCGGCGACCCGGAGGCATACGTGCGCCGGGCGATGATCAACGAACGGACCTCGTGGTGGCGCCGGCGGCGCTCCGGGGTCGAGGTGCCGGCCGGCGTCGGCGTGCTCGACTCCCGGCCCGTCCGGAGCGTCGCCGACGCGTCCGAGACCGTCCTGCGCCGGATGACCCTCACCGCCGCACTGGCCCGGCTACCCGCCCGGCAACGGGCGGTGATCGTGTTGCGCTTCTTCGACGACCTGAGCGAGGCGGCCACCGCCGATGTGCTGGGCTGCTCGATCGGCACCGTCAAGTCCCAGGCGCACGACGCGCTCGCCCGGCTACGGGCGCTGGCGCCCGAACTGCTCTCCGACTCACTGGCCAGCCCGGAGGTGAACCCGTGACCGACCAACTGCGCACTCTGCTCGCGGACGCCGCCGGCGGCGCGCGCAACTACGCGGACGCGGACGCGGCCATCGCGTCGGCGCGCCGCAGCCGCACCCGGCGCCGCCTGGTCGCGGTGCCGGTGGCCGCCGCCGCGGTCGCGCTCGGCGCCGTGGCTGCCCTGGCACCGCACGGCCGGGGGCCGGCACCCGCGTCCCCGGACTATCCGCGGATCGTCGCGGCGCCGCAGCGGCCGCCCGCACTACCGGCGGGCAGGCTCGGCCCCGCCTCGCTGGTCTACGCGCCGTGCGCGCGGGACTGCGACCCGATACTCGTGCTACCCGACGGCACGCAGTACGCACTGGAGCGGCCGCAACATGGCGGACCGACGGCCGGCTACACGCTCTCGCCCGACGGGCGGTGGCTCGGCCGGTCCACCGCCGACGGCGTGGCGCTGCGCAACCTGGACACGGCCGTCGAGCGCGACCTGCCCGACGACGGGCCGGGCGTCAGTGAGGTGTGGGCGTGGTCGCCGGACAGTACGCGGGTGCTGCTCGTGCGGCACACCGACGGCGTGGTCGCCCACTTCGAAGTGGTCGACGTCGGCAGCGGCGACCGGCGCCGGGTAACGGGTGGCGACCTCAACCCGGTCGGTGTCCGCGACGCCGGCACGGTGCTGCTCTGGAACCGTCCCGGCGCCGGAGCGCCGCGCCTGACCGTCGCCGACGTCTCGTCCGGGACGCTCGTCGGGCGCCAGGAGATCACCCCGGATCTCAGCTCGCTGCTGCGACCCGGCGAGACGGCTGCCACGGACAGCCTCCGGCTCGGGCCGGGCGGCGCGGTGGCGATGCTCGCCGTGGCCGCGCCGGTGGCGGACGACGACCTGCGACGGCCCCAGGCCGTGCAGTTGCTCGACCTCACCGACGGGCAGGCCGTCGCGCGGCTGGACCTCCCCGCCGGCGCGGGCCGGGCCGGTGAACTGTGGGAACCGCGCGCGATGCTGGTGGGCGGGATCCTGCTCGCCCACCACACCTCGGGCCGCGTCGACGTGGTCCGGCTCAACGACGTCACCGGCGCGCGGACCGTGCTGTGCACGCTCCCGGGCAGCTCCCAGGTGGTGCTGCGGGGCGGCGGCCGCTGACCGTCCACTGTGGATCGCGAATCGGTATCCTAGATCCGACACCCTTCACTTCGTCCTCCCGTGGAAACGGGCACCCGCGCGCGGTGGGCCCGTCGATACCGTCGGGTGGTCGACCGGACTGTCCGGTCGACTCCAGGGGAGGCACCATGATGAACACACGTCCACCCAACAGGCGCCACGCCACGCGATTCGCGGTGGTGGGTCTGGCCACGGTCGCACTGGCGACGCTGGGAAACATCGGCACCGCGCGTGCCGACGTTGTGCCCGGCGGGTCAACGACAGGCGTCCTGTCCGGCGCCGCACAGGAGTTCCTGGCGCAGCGCGCGGCCGCACTGCTCGACACTCCGGCAACCGCGTCGCCCAAGGTGCTCGGGCATGAGGTGGCGCTCAGCCCGGGCCTCGCCGGCGCCGAGTCGGCGGCGACGAGCGAGCTGCACGCGCGCCGGGACCGGCTGCGCGCGGTCGGCGAGGCGTACACGTCCGCCACCACCGAGCTGTCGGATGCCAAGACCGCGCAGCGGGGCGACACGACCGTGCTGTCGGTCACCGAGACGACGACGCTGGAGTACAAGAAGATCCGCGGCGACGAGCCGGCCAACACGGCCTACTCCGCGCCCAGGGAGTTCACCTTCGAGCGCACCGCCACCGGCTGGACGCTAACCGGGCAGCGGCTCGTCGAGCCGGACGCCGTCCCGCCGGTGACCGAGCCGGCCGGGCAGCCCAAGGTGGACCTGTCCATCACCGATCCCACAGCGGCTGCCCCCGGCTCGCCCGCGACCACCGGGCCGGTCACCAAGGACCCCGCACCGGCCGGTGAGATCCGGCCGTTCTACAACTACTCGGCGATGGCGGCCTACGCCGAGCGGTACTGGCGCAACTACAACTCGGCGTACCGCACGTTCAACGACCGCGGCGGTGACTGCACCAACTTCATCAGCCAGGCGCTGCGCGCCGGTGGCTGGGCCGACGCGCCGGGCTTCTACCGGGACTACCACTACTGGTGGTACAACAGGTTCAACCAGACCTACTCCTGGGTCAACGTCAACTCCTGGGCCAGCTTCGCGCTCAGCAGCGGCCGCACCCACAACCTGCGGTACCTCACCGAGCTGGGCCTCGGCGACATCCTGCAGGTGGACTTCGACCGCGCCAGCGGCAAGGACCACTCGATGATCGTGTCGTATGTCAGCGGCGGCACGGCCTACCTGACCTACCACACCACCAACACCTACCGCCGGTCGGTGTGGAGCATCTACAACTCCAACCCCAACGCGCTGTACTACGCGTTCCGCACCTGACGCGGGTCGACGCCTGATCGCGCCGGTCGGCGGGCGGACGGAGAGCCGCCCGCCGGCCGGTGCGTTTTCGCACGCCGAAAGAGAACGGGTCGGGCACGCGTGGTGGTAGCATCCTCGCGGCATGGGGATTGAACGGGTCGGAGTGGTCGGAGCGGGCCTGATGGGCTCCGGAATCGCGGAGGTGTGCGCCCGCGCCGGGCTCGAGGTGGTGGTGATCGACAGCGTGGCGTCCGCCCTGACCAGGGGTAAGGAGCGGATGACCGCGTCGATGCGCCGGGCGGTACGCGGCAGCCACCTGCGCGAGTCCGACCGCGACCTGGCGTGGCAGCGGGTCACCTGGAGCACCGACTACGGCCGGCTCGCCGACCGGCAGCTCGTCATCGAGGCGGTGGTGGAGTCCAGCGACGAGAAGGTCGCGGTCTTCGAGCGGCTTGACAAGATCATCGAGAGCGACTCGGCGATTCTGGCGTCCAACACCTCCTCGATCCCGATCGCGCGCCTGGCGATGGCGACCCAGCGCGCCGAGTTCGTGGTGGGCCTGCACTTCTTCAACCCGGTTCCGGTGCTGCGCCTCGTCGAGCTGATCCCGTCGCTGCTCACCTCGCCGGAGACGGCCACCAGAGCCGAGACGTTCGCCCGCGAGCAGCTCGACAAGATCGTGGTCCGCGCCGCCGACCGGGCCGGGTTCCTCGTCAACGCGATGCTCATCCCGTACCTGCTGTCGGCGATCCGGATGTACGAGCAGGGCTTCGGCACCGCCACCGACATCGACGTGGCGATGGTCGAGGGCTGCGCGCACCCGATGGGCCCGTTGCACCTGGCCGACCTCATCGGGCTGGACACGACGATGGCGGTGGCCGAGTCGCTGTACGCGGAGTTCAAGGAGCCGCTGTACGCCCCGCCGCCGCTGCTGCTGCGGATGGTCGCCGCCGGGCTGCTCGGGCGAAAGAGCGGGCGGGGGTTCTTCGAGTACCCGTGACCGGCTTCCGATCAGTGGAAGCGGCGCCCGGCGGCCCGTGCGTGCCGGCATACGCTGCCCGGCACAGGCGCCGGCAGCGAAGGGAGCGCCACCAGTGGCCGTCGAGAAGGCAGTGGAGCTGACCGGCACGGGTACCAGCGTCGAGGCGGCCGTCAGCGAGGCGCTGGACCGGGCCGCGCTCACCCTCGAGGCGATCACGTCGTTCGACGTGCTGAGGGTGTCCGGCGTGCTCGACGGGGGCGACCCGACCTACCGGGTACGGGTCCGGGTCTGGTTCACGCTGCTGGAACGCATGCACGGGTAGGGCGATGTGACCGAGGTCCCCGGCGTGACCCGCGTGCCGTTGCCGATCGGCATCCACGGCATCGAGAGCGTCAACGTGTACGCGCTCGCCGACGGTGACCGGGTGACACTGGTCGACTGCGGCGTCTGGCGGGCCGAGAACGACGGCCTGCCGGAGCTGGAGCGCGGCCTGCAGGCTGCCGGGTACACGCTGCGCGACGTGTCCCGCATCGTCGTCACGCACGCGCACATCGACCACTACGGCCTGGCCGGCCGGCTGATGGAGCTGACCGGGGCGCAGCTGTGGATGCACGCGATGACCGACCTGGACTGCGAGAAGTACCGGCACCCGGATACCGCCATGGCGCGCCGCCGGGACATGTACGCCGACCACGGGCTTCCCGAGCCCGAGCGGGCCTCGCTCGCGGAGGGTCTGAAGGTGTGGCTGCCATACCTGTACTCGGTGGTGGAGGCGTCGCGGCGGCTGCGCGGTGGGGAGCGGCTGCCGATCGGCGGGCGCGACTGGGAGGTCATCCACACGCCGGGCCACTCGTTCGGCCACCTGTGCCTGTGGTCGCCGGACGCCCGTGCGGTGTTCTCCGGCGACCATCTCCTGCCCGGGGTGACCCCGCCGGTCACGTTCGAGCGCGGGTTCGACGCCGACCCGCTGCGCAGCTACCTGGCGTCGCTGGACAGCATCGCGCAGCGCGACCCCGCGGTGGTGCTGCCCGGGCACGGGCGGCCGTTCGGCGAGTGCGCGCGCCGGATCGAGGCGATCACCCGCAGCAAGATGCGCCGCCTCGACGCGATCCGGGCGGCGATCCGGGCCCGGCCGCGCACCGTCACCGAGATCGCCGACGAGCTGTTCGCCAACGCGATCGTGCGTTTCCAGCGCAACTTCGCGCTGTCGGAGACGCTCGCCCACATCGCGTACCTGCGATCGTCGGGCGTGGTCGAGCGGCGCACGCGGCCGGACGGCGTCTACGAGTGGTACGTGACGGAGGCGCGCCGTGAGTGATATACCGGGCTTCGAATGGGCGCCGTCGATGCTGGACGCCCCGATGCGCGCCCAGGCGGCGCTGACCGCGCAGACCCTGCGCCAGCTCAACGCGCCGGTCGTCGAGGCGCTGGGCCGCCAGCGCGAGCTGGCGCAGTCGCTGGCCACGGCGGCCGAACAGATCGCGGCACTGGCGCAACAGGTGGAGCGGCTGGCCCGCCAGCACGCGGAGATCGCCGACCAGACGCGGGCCGCGCTCGACCCGTACCTGCGCTATGTCGACTGGCTCGGCGAGGTCGGCACCGGCAAGCGCTGACCCCGCCCTCGTGGATCTAGGAGAAGTGGGGCGATGAGAGCGCTTCCCGACCCCGACTTCTCCTAGATCGGCGCGAGAGGAGGGCGGGTTTCCAGCGTGTGGAAGCGCGTCTATCCGGCTTATCGGGGCGGCCATACGTTCGGGGGCGTGGCCGCACCCGAGACCGTGGCCTCCCTAGCCGATGAGCTCTGGGAGGCCGAACGCACCCGCCAGCCGATCGAGCCGCTGACCGATCGGGACCCTGACCTCGACATCGACGACGCGTACGCGATCCAGACGCACAACATCGACCGTCGCCTGGCCGAGGGCGCCCGCGTCGGTGGCCGCAAGATCGGGCTGACCTCGCGCGGGATGCAGGAGTTGCTCGGCGTGGGCGAACCGGACTTCGGCGTCCTCCTCGACGACATGTTCGTCGAGGACGGTGACGAGATCCCGATCAGCTCGATGCTCCAGCCGCGCATCGAGGCCGAACTGGCGTTCATCATGGAGACCGACCTCGCCGGCCCGGGGGTCACCACGGCCAACGCCCTCGCCGCCATCGCGGGCGTACTCCCGGCGGTGGAGATCGTCGACAGCCGTATCGCCGACTGGCGGATCAAGCTGATCGACACCGTCGCCGACAACGCCTCGTCCGGCCGGGTCGTCGTGGGCGGCCGGCTGCGCAAGGTCACCGAGGTCGACCTACGCCTGATCGGCATGGTGATCAGCCGCAACGGCGAGGTCATCGACACCGGCGCCGGCGCCGCCGCGCTGGGCAACCCGGCCCGGTGCGTGGCCTGGCTGGCCAACAAGCTGGGCTCGTTCGGGGCCACGCTGCGGGCGGGCGACGTGGTGCTGCCGGGGGCCGTGCACCGGATGGTGCCCGTGCGGCCGGGCGACGTGTTCCGCGCCGAGTACGCCCATCTCGGCGCCGTGACCGCCCGATTCTCAAACGAGCACGGTTCCAGCGAGCACGGTTCCAGCGAGCACGGTTCCAACGAGCAGGGTTCCGACGGGCACTGAAGCGAGGGGACGCAGATCCATGGCGACCGCCACCAAGAAGAGCCGCCGCCCGGCGAGTGCCGACCGGGATCTCTACCGGCGGATGTTCGAGATCATGGCGCTGCAGCGGGCCGTCGAGGACCGGATGGTCAGCATGTACCGCCAGGGCGAGATGCTGGGATCGGTCTACACCGGACACTGGCACGAGGCGATCGCCGTCGGCACCGCGGCGGCGCTGCGCCCCGACGACTTCCTCGCACCCATCCACCGCGATCTCGGCGCGCACCTGTGGCGCGGCATGGAGCCGTGGCAGGTGATGGCGAGCTTCCTGGGCAAGGCCACCGCGCCGACCGGGGGGCGGGACGGCACGCTCCACTATGGACGCCTGGACCTGGGCATCTACAACCTGCCCAGCCATATCCCGGACAACTTCCCGGTCGCGACCGGCGGCGCCTTCGCGTTCAAGTACCGCGGTGAGGACCGGGTGGCCCTGGCCTACTGCGGCGACGGATCCACCTCGGAAGGTGACTTCCACGAGGCCGTCAACATCGCCGCGGTCCTGGACCTGCCGTGCGTCTTCGTCGTCGAGAACAACCAGTACGCCTACTCCACGCCGCTGCGCCTGCAGTCGCGCACCGACTTCGCCACCAAGGCGGTCGCCTACGGCATCCCGGGCGAGAAGGTCGATGGCACCGACGTGGTGGCTGTCTACGAGGCCACCAAGCGGGCGGTGGACCGGGCCCGAGCCGGTGAGGGGCCGTCGCTCATCGAGTGCGTGACGATGCGCATGCACGGGCACGCCGAGCATGATCCGGCCGACTACGTGCTGCCGGAACTGCTCGAGGAGTGGGGAAAGAAGGACCCGGTCGAGCTTTTCGCGACCCGGTTGGTCGAGCTGGGTTTCGCCACCGAGGACGAGATCGTCGCGATGCGCGACGAGGCCCGCCGCAAGGGGATCGAGGCGCGCAAGAAGGCGCTCAGCGACCCGATGCCGCAACCCGACAACGAGGAGGAGCGGGTCTATGCCCCCTAAAGACGCCGCCACCGACGTGACCTACCTCGACGCGGTCGGACAGGCGCTGATGGCCGAGATGGAGGCCGACGAGGCGGTCTTCATCATCGGCGAGGACGTGGGCCAGTTCGGCGGTGCGTTCAAGGTGACCAAGGGGTTCCTGGAAAAGTTCGGGGAGCGGCGGGTGGTCGACACCCCGATGGCCGAGTCCGGCTTCACCGGGCTGGCCGCCGGTGCCGCGCTCAACGGGCTGCGGCCGGTTGTCGAGTACCAGTTCGCCGACTTCATCTCCTGCGCGTTCGACCAGATCGTCAACGTCATCGCACGGCACCGCTACCGCACGGGCGACGCCATGCCGATCACGTTCCGGGCGCCGTTCGGTGCGCGGCTGCGGGCCGGACCCACGCACTCGCAGAGCATCGAGTCGTACTTCGCGCACGTACCCGGCCTGAAGATCGTCGCGCCGGCCACGGTGGAGGACGCGGCCGGGCTGCTGCGCAGTGCGATCCGCGACAACAACCCGGTGCTCTACCTGGAGAGCAAGTACCTGTACCGCCGGATCAAGGTGCCCGGTCCACTGTCGCTGGACCCGGTGCCGATCGGCAAGGCGCGGGTGGCCCGCGAGGGCGATCGGGTGACGCTGCTGACCTACTCGGTCGGTGTGCACCAGGGCCTGGAGGCCGCGGACGTGCTGGCGAAGGAGGGCATCTCGGTGGAGGTCGTCGACCTGCGCACCCTCGTCCCGCTCGACGTGGAGACGATGGTCGCCTCGGTCACCAAGACCTCCCGCGCGGTGGTGCTGCACGAGGCTGCGCGGCGGCTCGGGTACGGCGCCGAGATCGCGGCCGTCGTGGGGGAGGAGTGCTTCTGGGCGCTCGACCACCCGGTGGTGCGGATCGCCGCGAAGAACACGCCCACGCCGACGAGCCCGGCCCTCGAAGACGCGGCCGTCCCACAGACCGCCGAGGTCATCGAGACCCTCCGGAAGGTGGCGACCACATGAGCGAGCGGAGCGAGGTGCGGCCGTGACTGACTATGACGTCGTCATCGTCGGCGGCGGGCCGGGTGGCTACGCGGCGGCGCTCTACGGGGCGTCCGCCGGGCTGAGCGTCGCGATGGTGGAGAGCGACGCGGTCGGCGGCACGTGCCTCAACCGCGGCTGCATTCCCGCCAAGTCCCTCCTGCAGACCGCCGAAGTGTACCGGACCGCCGCGCACGCCGCCGACTTCGGCATCATGCCTGAGGGGTCGGGCGCCTTCACCCCCGACTGGGCACGCGTCAGCGAGCGCACCACGGGCATCGTCAACCAGCTCGTGGGCGGGCTGTCCGGGCTGCTCAAGCGGCGCAAGGTGGCGGTGGTCAACGGGCGCGGCCGGCTGACCGCGGGCGGCACCGTCACCGTCGACGGGCAGGAGATCAGCGGCCGGGCGGTCATCATCGCCACCGGATCGGTCCCGCGCCTGATCCCCGGCTTCGAACCCGACGGCGAGCGCATCGTCACATCCGACCACAGCACCCGCAGCGACGCGCTGCCGGAACGGGTCGCGGTGATCGGCGGCGGCGTGATCGGCTCGGAGTTCGCCTCGGTCTTCACCGACGTGGGCGCGCAGACCACCCTGCTGGAGGCGCTGCCCGGCGGCGTGCTGCCGATCGGTCCCGACGTGGAGATCGCCGGGGTGCTGGCCCGGGCGCTGAAGCGGCGGGGCACCACAGTGCACGCCGGCGCCCGGGTGGGGCCGCCGGAGCGCACCGACGGCGGGCTGGTCCTCGGCTTCGAGACCGCCGCCGGCACCGAGAAGATCGAGGTCGACCAGGTACTCGTCGCGATCGGCCGCAAGCCGGTCACCGAGGACCTCGGGTGCGCGGAGGCCGGCGTCGACCTGTCCGAGCGCGGGTTCGTCGCGGTCGACACGACGACCATGCAGACCAGCCGGCCCGGCGTGTACGCGATCGGGGACGTGGTGGAGACGCCCGGTCTGGCGCACGTCGCGTACGCCGAGGCGATCGTAGCCATCAAGGCGATCCTCGAGGAGAACCCGATCCCGGTCGACTACGCGCGCGTGCCGTGGGTGGTCTACACCCACCCGGAGGTCGCCTGGGCCGGGTATACCGAGGCGGAGGCGAAGGACGCGGGGTACGACATCGAGGTGCACAAGCACAAGTTCGCCGGCAACGGCCGCGCCATGATCATCGGGGATACCGACGGTATGGTTAAGGTCGTGGCCGCAAAGAATGGCCCGATCCTCGGCGTGCACTACGTCGGGCCGTGGGCCAGCGAGCTGCTCGCCGAAGGGTACCTGGCCGTCAACTGGCAGGCATTGCCCGAAGAGGTCGGCGCCTTCATCCACCCGCACCCGAGCCTGTCCGAGGCGGTGGGCGAAACCATGCTCACCTTCACCGGCCGATCGCTGCACGGCTGAGGGGGGAGCGAACCATGCCTGACGCGGTGCAAGAGATCACGATGCCGAAGCTCGGCGAGACCGTCACGGAGGGCACCCTGGGCCGGTGGCTCAAGGAGGTCGGCCAGCCGGTCGCGTTCGACGACCCGCTGTTCGAGGTGTCGACAGACAAGGTTGACTCCGAGATCCCCAGCCCCTACGACGGCGTGCTGCTGGAGATCCTGGTCCGGCCGGGCGAGACCGTGGCGGTCGGCACGCCGCTGGCGCGCATCGGCCCGGAGGGCGCCGAGGTCGCCGGTGAGCACTCGCCGATCGACGAGGCGGTCGCGCCGCCGGCGCCGATGCACGGCGCACTGCCGGCCCAGCAGCAGGGCGCGCCGCCGGCCCAGCAGCAGGGCGCGCCACCGGCGGTTGGCGAACCGGCGCACGAGATCACCATGCCCAAGCTCGGCGAGACGGTGACGGAGGGCACGGTCGGCCGCTGGCTCAAGGCGGTCGGTGACCAGGTGGCCTTCGACGACCCGCTATTCGAGGTGTCCACCGACAAGGTCGACTCCGAGATCCCCAGCCCCTACGACGGGGTATTGCTCGAAGTGCTCGTACCCGAGGGTCAGACGGTGCCTGTCGGCACGCTCCTGGCCCGCATCGGGTCGGCCGCCGGTGGCGGGCAGACACCGGCCGCCGCCCCCACCCCCGCCGCGTCAATACCGGGCTCCACCGGTGCGGCGGCGGCCCCGGCCCCGGTTGCGCAAGCCGGGGCCGGGGTGGGGGGCGCGGGCGGCAACGGCGCGAAGCGGCTGCTCTCCCCGGTGGTGCGGCGCCTGGCCGCCGAGCACGACGTGGACCTGTCCCGGCTGGCCGGCTCCGGCGCGGCCGGGCGCATCATGCGCGAGGACGTCATGGCGGCGCTCTCGTCGGGTACCGCCCAGCGGGCCGCGCCGGCGGCACCGCAACCCGCCGCCCAGGCCCCGCCGTCCCGGGTGCCCGAGACCCGCCAAGCCGCGCCGGCACAGCCGGCGCGGGTGGCGGGCGATCGGGAAGAGACCGTGCCGCTGTCGCGGATCCGCCTCGTGACCGCCGAGCGGATGGTCGAGTCCAAGCGGATCTCACCGCACGTGTGGACCTCCATCGAGGTCGACCTGGAACGCGTCGAACAAGTGCGCCAGCAGCACAAGACGGCGTTCCGCAAGGCCGAAGGCGCATCGCTGACCTACCTGCCGTTCATCGCGCGGGCCATCTGCGACGCGCTGCGGGCGTTTCCGGTCATCAACTCGTCGATCGACCTGGCCAGCAAGACGATGAGGCTGCACCACTACGTCAACCTGGCCATCGCGGTGGACATCAACGAGCAGGGCCTGATGGCACCGGTCATCCGCAACGCCGACGGGCTCAACCTGCGCGGTATGGCGCGCGCCATCAAGGCGGTCGGCGACGGGGCGAAGAACAAGACCCTCAAGGCCGAGGATCTCAGCGGCTCTACGTTCACGATCAGCAACCCGGGACCGCTGGGCACGTACGCGTCGGCGGCGATCATCAACCAGCCGAACACCGGGATCATCACCACCGAGGGTGTCAAGCGCCGCCCGACCGCGGTGGGAGACGCTATCGCGATCCACCACATGTGCATCCTCGGGCTGTCCTACGACCACCGCGCGTTCGACGGCGTGGTCGCGGCCCGGTTCCTCGCCTACATCCGAGACGCCCTGCAGGACCGGGACTGGGAGGCCGAACTTGCCTAGCCACCTCGACAACACGTCCGCGACTACCAGTGTCGCGGCTGAGGATCTGCCCACGCTCGCCGGCCGGCACCTCGGGCAGAGCCCGTGGCACGAGGTCACCCAGGAGCAGGTGAACCTGTTCGCCGACGCCACCGGCGACCACCAGTGGATCCACACCGACCCGGAGCGCGCGGCCACCGGGCCGTTCAGCAGGACGATCGCGCACGGCTACCTCACGCTGTCGATGGCCCCGGCTCTCCTCGACGAGATTTTGCGGGTCGACGGGCTGGCCGCGGTCGTAAACTACGGCTTGGGCAAGGTGCGGTTCCCGGCGCCGGTGCCGGTCGGCAGCCGGGTGCGGATGTCAGCCGACTGCGCCGCCGTGCTCGAGGTGTCCGGTGGATACCAGCTGACCCTCGCGCTGACGTTCGAGCGTGAGGGCCACCCGAAACCGGCGTGCGTGGCCGAGATCCTGTTCCGCTACTACCCGGAAGGCACCCCGTGACAACCCCGGACCGCAACGGCGAGAGCGTCGCCTCGGCGCTGGCACCGGAAGCGCCGCTGTTCACCGACAACGACCCCGCGCTGTTCGGCAAGGCACTGGCCGCGGCGGCCGCCGCGGCCACCCGTCACCCGCTCAACGGAGTGTCTCTCACCATGCAGCTGGGGGCGAAGCTGCTGAGCACCGGGATGGCCGCCGGCAGCCGGCTGTGGGGCACGCCGGCTGTCGGCCCGGTGCCGGTCGACCCCAAGGACAAGCGCTTCGCCGACCCGGCCTGGGAGGAGAACCCGGGGTTCTGGGCGCTGCGGCAGGCGTACCTGGCGTTTCGCCAGTACGGCATCGACCTGATCCGGATCTCCGACCTGGACCCGGTCGACGAGGGCAAGGCCGAGCTGGCCATGAGCGTGATCGCCGACGCGCTCGCACCGACCAACTTCCCGGCCACCAACCCGGCGGTCCTCAAGCGCGCGCTGGAGACCGGCGGGCGCAGCCTGGTCGACGGGGCGCGCAACTTCGTCGACGACATGCTGCACAACAACGGACGCCCCCGGCAGGTGGACACCAGCCCGTTCGAGGTCGGTGTGAACCTCGCCGCCACACCGTCCAAAGTGGTCTACCGCAGCGACCTGATCGAGATCCTGCAGTACCTGCCGCAGACCGACCAGGTGCACGAGGTGCCGCTGCTGTGCAGCCCGCCGTGGATCAACAAGTACTACGTCATGGACCTGGCCCCGGGGCGCAGCTTCATCGAGTGGGCGGTCCAGCACGGGCGGACGGTGTTCGCGATCAGCTATCGCAACCCGGACGAGTCGATGGCGCACACGACCCTGGACGACTACCTCATCCACGGCCCGCGCACCGCCCTCGACGTGGTCTGCGAGATCACCGGCCGGCCGAAGGTGGACCTGGTCGGGCTGTGCCTCGGCGGCGGGTTGACCCTGATGACCGCCTGCTACCTCGACGAGGTCGGCGACGACCGGATCAACAACATCACGCTGCTCAACACGATGGTCGACTTCTCCGACCCGGGGATCCTCGGGCGGTTCACCGACGAGGAGTCGGTCAACCGCCTCGAGCGCAAGATGCGCCGGCGGGGCTACCTGGAGGGCGGCGAGATGGCGGGAACCTTCGACCTGCTGCGCGCCAACGACCTCATCTTCAACTACGTGGTCTCCAACTGGCTCTTGGGCAAGCAGCCGCCGGCGTTCGACATCCTGGCCTGGAACGCCGACTCCACCCGGATGCCGGCCGATATGCACTCGTTCTACCTGCGCTCGTTGTACGTCAAGAACCAGTTCGCCCGCGGCGAGCTGGAGCTGGCGGGCCAGCTCCTCGACCTCAAGGACGTCGATCAGGACCTCTACATCGTGTCGGCCATCAACGACCACATCGTGCCGTGGACCTCGTCCTACGCCACGATCCGGCTCGTGTCCGGCAACACCCGGTTCGTGCTCTCCAGCGGCGGACACATCGCCGGCATCGTCAACCCGCCCAGCTCCAAGGGCTGGTACGTGACCGCCGACGAGTATCCGGCCCGCGCCGAGGAGTGGCGGGCGACCGCGGAGCGCCACCAGGGCTCGTGGTGGGACGACTGGGCCTGGTGGGCGGGGGAGCGGGCCGGTGCCCAGGTCGATCCGCCGCCGGTCGGCAGCGATAAGTACCCGGTGCTGGGCGACGGCCCCGGTGAGTACGTCCGAACGTAATGGAGGGAATCGCCATGACCACTCCGACCACCGACCCGAACGCCGCTGCCGACGCCGCGACGAGCGCCGCGAACGCCGCGACCGCCGCCACGGAACAGGCCGCACAGCGCATCCGCGACCTCACCGACCAGTTCATCGAAGCCGCGAAGAAGGGCGGCAACGCCTCACTGGACGCCTACGAGAAGTCGTTGCAGAACCTCGTGGACTTCCAGCGCCGCGCGGCCGAGGCGAGCCACCTCGACTGGGTCACGACCATCACGGAGGCGAACGCACGGTTCGTCCAGGACGTGAGCGCCGCCTACGTTTCCGCTGCTCGTGAGGTTCTGAAGTAGCGCACACCCGGCATTGCCCGTACCCTGGCAATTGACCCCCGTCTACTCGGGCCACGCGGCCCGTCGGGACGGGGGTCGTTGTCTCACCGGATGGTGACGGCGGAGACGGAGGATCTATGAAGATCCCAGGGTACGGGCGAAGACATCCGACCGGTCGCGTCGAGCAGGTGGTCGTCGACGGCCTGCGCACCTGCGTCGAGGTCCGCGGCGAGGGCCCGCCACTGCTGCTGATCAACGGCCTGTGGGGCGACGTGGCGGTCTGGGACCCGTTGATCGCGCACCTGGGGGACGTGCAGACCATCGCGTTCGACGCCCCCGGCATCGGCGGCACCGACATGCCGTCGGTGCCCCAGTCGCTGGTCGGGCTGGCGCGGTTCTCCGTGGGTGTGCTGGACGCTGTGGGCGTGGCCCGGGCCGATGTGCTCGGGGTCTCGTTCGGCGGCCTCGTCGCGCAGCAGATGGCCGTTGTGGCGCCGGGACGGGTGCGCCGGCTGGCGCTGGTCTCGACGAGCGCGGGCGTGCTGTGCGTGCCGGGTCACCCGTCCGCGCTGCTGCGCCTGCTCACGCCGTGGTCGTTCACGACGCCGAGCGGGATGGCCGATGCCGGGGCCGTGTTCGGCGGGAAGATCCGCCGGCACCCCGAGCTGCTGGCGCAGATCGGCCTGAGCGCTCCGGTCGGGATGGCCACCTACGTCAACCGGCTCTCCGCGCTGGGCGGCTGGTACGGCCTGCCCTGGTCGATCCGGCAACCGTGCCTGGTGCTCACCGGCGACGACGACCCGATCGTGCCGGCCAGCAACTCGCGGATCCTGACCAGCTGCCTGCCCGATGCCCGGCTGCACGTCGTCCGTGGTGGCGGCCACCTGGTGGTCTTCGACAGCCCCGCCGAGGTCGCTCCGATCGTCTGCGGCTTCCTCGACGAGGGGCGGGTACCCTCGGGGCGTGAACGACCGGGATCGTACGCCGCCGACGCTGGGCGAGATCATCCGCCAGCAGCGTGAGCTGGCCGCCCTGCCGATGCGGCAGCTGGCGGAGATGGTCGGGATCTCCAACCCCTACCTGTCGCAGATCGAGCGCGGCCTGCGCGCCCCGTCCGACCAGGTGCTGGAGGCTATCGCGGAGTCCCTGCGCACGTCCGCCGACGCGCTCTACGAGCGGGCCGCCGACATGGCCGGCAGCGGGGGTGACGACGAGCCCGGGCGCTCGCCGGTGCTGGCCGCGATCGACGAGGACCCCAACCTCACCGCCCGGCAGCGGCAGGCACTCGCGGAGGTCTACACCGCGCTGACCGAGGCGACCATCGCGCGGCGGCGCCGGCGCGGCAGAAAGCCCGGAACCCTCGAGGGTTCCGGGCTTTCCGGGGACGAGCAGGTCAGTTGAGGGCGGTGCGGGCGGCCCGCACGTACGCCTCGGCGATGTCCTTGACGAACGCGGCGTGCGCGCCGATGGCGGACTTCGCCCAGTCGACGGGTGCGGCCTCGGCGGCCTTCTCCTCGAACTCCACGACGCTGGCCATGGCCTGCTCGTAGGTGTCCAGGGCCAGGTGCGTGAAGCTCCGGCCGCTCGCGGCGGCCTGCTCGCCGAACTCGCGGACCTGCTGGGTGGCGCGCTCGCCGGCCTGCGTGGCAGCCTTGTTGGCGGCGGCGAGCGCCTCGTTGGTCGGGAAGATGTTGGGCTCGGTCATCGGAGTGTCTCCTTCGTGAGTGTTCCCTGTCCGTTGTTAGCAGCTTAGCAAGCTAATTGCTAACGGCAAACGTGACGCTGCCCACCCACTCAGCGGAACGCTCCGGCACGGCTGCCGGCCGCGCCTTCCTAGGGTGGACCCATGGTCGAGTCCGTGGCCCGGATCGTCACCGCGCAGCCCGGGCGCTACGTCAAGCAGATCGTGAGCCACCTCGGGCACAAGGCGGACACCTCGATCGCCGACGACGGGACGGGTCTGGTGGTGCTGTCCTCCGGCGGCCGCTGCACCCTCACGCCGGAGGCCGGGGTGCTCGTCCTCGCGGCGAGCGCCGCGGACGCCGAGTCTCTGGACCGCGTCCGCGACGTGCTCGGCCGCCACCTCGAACGGTTCGGTGCGCGGGAGGACCTACGCGTTGCGTGGTCCGAGTCGGCCTGACGCGTCTTGCGGCTGGGTCGGCCCGCAGTTGACCGCCGCGCCGAAGTGCCGCTCGGCGGTCAGCGCGAAGTGGCCCCGGTTGTGGGTCGCCGCCAGTTCCCGCGACAGGCCGCGGGCGGCCACCACCAGGGGCGGCTGCATCCGGCGCAGATCCTGCGGATCCCGGGCTTCCAGCTCGAGCGCGGCGACCACCTCGCCGCCGCCGCCGAACACCGGGACGGCGACCGCCGACGACCGCAGGTCCAGCTCCCGCCGGCAGACCGCCACCCGCGTCAGCCGGGTGATGGCGAGAGCCCGGCGCAGGCGCTCCGGCGTGGTCAGCGTGTACGGGGTGTGCGCGGCGAGCCCGCGCGCGATGATCGCGTCAACCACATGCGGCGGTGAGAACGCCAGCAGTGCCTTGCCCATCGCGGTCGCGTGTGCCGGCGCGGTGGCCGCCTCGTAGAACATCGACACCGGCCGGCTGCCGGGCAGTTTCTCGATGTAGACGACATCCAGTTCGCGCAGCACGCCGAGCCGGACGGTGGTCCGCGCGGTGGCCGTCGCGAGATCCTCCATGACCCGGCGGGCCTTCTCGTGCAGGCTGGTCGGCGGCAGGGGCACCTGGTTGCCGATCATCTTGAGCTGACCGCCGGCCTGGTAGTGCCCGTCGTCGGTGCGCTCGAGGATGCCCCAGGCCGCCAGCTCGGTGGCCAGGCGGTGGGCGGTTGAGATCGGTAGGCCGGTGAGACGCGCGAGCTCGGTCAGCGAGTAGACGCTGCCGTTCGTGAACGTCAGAAGGATCGCGATGACCTTGCTGGTGACCGAACGGCCGGAGTCTGCTGAATTGCCCGCCATAGCCTCTTTCTCCCTAACCCGTCGTACGGTCACCATCACACGGAGAGAGAAAGGTATGAAGACTTGCGTTGCCGCTCAGTGGGAACGCACCTGTCTACGTCACATTCTCGCTCGTTGATCGGCTTGCGTTCGGTCACGTCGCGCCGGCCGCGTGCAGCCGCAACTGGCGAGAAGCGCACAGCGCCGCGGTGCGCACCGCCGGGGCCAACCGGGGCAGGTCAGCCCGGTTGGACCGGACCGTGATGGACAGCGCCGCCACCGCGTTGCCTTCGGCGTCCAGCAGCGGCGAGGCCACCGATACGGTGCCCGGCGTGAGCTCCTCACGGGCGAAGGCGATGCCGGTTCGTCGGATCTCGGCGAGGGACCGTTCCAGGTGTCCGGGCGCGACGATGGTGTGCGGGGTGTAGCGCTTGAGCCCCGCCTTGAGGACCTCCTCCACGAACTCGGGTGGCGCATGAGCCAGCAGGACCTTGCCCACTCCGGTGGCGTGCAAGGGCAGCCGGCCACCGCGGCGGGTCTTCACCGACACCGCGCGCCGGCCGCTGATCTTCTCGATGTAGAGCGCCTCGCGGCCCTCGAGGACGGCCACCTGGACGTTTTCGTGGGTCGCCGCGTAGAGGTCCTGCATGAACGGCACGACGATGTCGCGCAGGCTGGTGGTGCGCGGGGCCAGCAGGCCGATCTCCCACAGCCGCAGTCCGATGCGGTATCCGCCGCCGTCGACCCGCTCCAACCCGCCCCAGTCGGCGAGCTCGGACGCCAACCGGTAGGTGGTCGACAGCGGTAGCCCGGTCGCCCTGGACAGCTCGTTGAGCGTCAGGTCCGGCCGAGTCTGGGAGAAGGCGCCGAGCAACGCCGTTATCTTGCTGGTCACCGAACGCCCAGGTATGCGGTCGCCATTGGCCGCCATCGCCACTCCCATCCGCAACCGTGGATGACGGGCACGTGCCGCCGTGCCCGCCACCTCGTGTCGCGTTCGCTCCCCGGGGAGGCGCTTGCTCAATGCATCGTAATCATTACTCACCCAGACTGGCCCGGTTGAAACTTGCGCGTTTCTTGAAGTTCGGCGCGGCGACCGCACACTCCCACTCAGCGAAAGCACCCTTGAGCGCCGTCGTGGCCGGCCGGCATGGTCGCTTTGAGGCGGTATCCGCGACTGGCGTTCGAGGGGACCCACCATGACAGAGACCGAACGGCCGGAAATCGGCAAGACCGTCGACGCCGGCGGTGTGAAGACGAACTACCTCGAAGCCGGCGAAGGCCCCGCCGTGCTCCTTATCCACGGCTCCGGACCGGGCGTCACGGCGTACGCCAACTGGCGGCTGGTCATCCCGGCGCTCGCCGAGCAGTTCCACGTCATCGCCCCCGACATGGTCGGCTTCGGGTTCACCGACCGGTCCGGCGACGTCGAGTACGGCGTGCAGACCTGGGCCGACCAGGCCATCGGGCTGATGGACAGCCTCGGCATCGAGAAGGCGTCGGTGGTCGGCAACAGCTTCGGCGGCGCGATCGCGCTGCGGATGGCGGTCCAGCACCCGGAGCGCGTCGACCGTCTCGTCCCCATGGGAAGCATGGGCGTCGACTTCCCCATCACCGAAGGGCTCGAGCGGGTCTGGGGGTACGAGCCGTCGTTCGAGAACATGCGCAAGGTCCTCGACGTGTTCGCCTACAGCCGGGAGCTCGTCCCCGACGAGCTCGCCGAGGTGCGCTACCGGGCGAGCATGCAGCCGGGCTTCCAGGAGTCGTACGCCGCGATATTTCCGGCGCCCCGGCAGCGCTGGGTGGACGCGATGCGCACGCCGGACGAGGAGATCAGCAAGCTGCCGCATCGCACGCTGATCGTCCACGGCCGGGAGGACCAGGTGATCCCGGTCGAGACCAGCATCAAGCTGATGCAGCTCATCGACAACGCGGACGTGCACATCTTCTCGCACTGCGGGCACTGGGTGATGATCGAGCGGGCGGCCGACTTCAACCGCCTCGTCGCCGACTTCCTGAAGGCCGACGCGGCGTGAGGGTACTTGTCTCCGGAGCCGAACGGCAGGTGGGTGAGGTCGCCGCGGCGCTGCGCGCCCGGGGCGCCCGGGTCACCGAAGTGACCGACCTCGCCGACGTGCCGGCGGTCTGCGCCGCGCTGCCCGCACTGACCCCCGACGCCCGGGTCACGTTCGTTCTCGGAACTCTCCCGCCGGAGGCCGCCACCGCCGACGACCGGGAAGCGAGACGGGCGTTGACCCGGGTGCTCGGGCACGCCGCCTGCGCCGACAACCCCGACGGCCATCTCACGCCGCGGGTTCTGGACGCGGGCGCTGCGCCGACCGACATCGCGCAGGTCGCGCTCGGCCTCGACCCGGGCCGGCAGGAGCTGATGGAGCGCCTGGCCGATCTCAGTTACGCCGACCGACGGGTGGAGTTGCTCGGGCTGGCCGCGGTGGAGACCTGACGCGTGGACCCACTGGGTGGAAGACGCCCGGCCGTCGACGTACATCGCTTCGTAACGTGAAGGAACCGGTCACCTGTGGAAGGGGGCAAGGTCCCGTGAGCCTCTATCAGCTGCACCGGTGCGTGTGGGACTACGTCCGGGCGAACGCGGTGAGCACCAACAACACCTCCGCGCACTTCGACTCCGCCCGGTACGACCTCACCGACGAGGAGCTGCAGGCCTTCGAGGCCCGCGACGTGGCGGCGCTCTACCGGTTGGGGCTGCATCCGGTGCTGCTCAACGCTTTCTGCCGCGCGTCGGGTTACACCCGTGACGACTACCGCAAGGCCCTCGCGGTGTTCGCCACGCGAGAGGAGAGGACAGGCCGATGGCAGAAATAGTGCTCGCCTATTGCGCCTCCCACGCGCCGATGATGGCGGCCGCCCGCGACTCCGCGCCGGAGGAGCAGCGCAAGAACTTCTTCGGCGCCCTGGAGTGGCTGCGCGACGAGGCCCGGCAGCGCGGCGTGCAGGCCGCTGTCGTGCTCTCCAACGAGCACTTCACGAACTTCTTCCTGGAGAACTTCCCGCAGATCTGCATCGGCGTCGGCGAGCGCAACTGGGGCCCGACCGAGGCGTGGCTGCCCATCGACAAGGCCTGGGTGCCGGGTCATCCCGCCTTCGCCATGCACATCGCGCGGCGCACCCTCGATGCCGGCTTCGACCCGGCCTTCTCCCACCAGCTCGAGCTCGACCACGGCGTGATGACGGTCTACCACGAGCTGCACCCGGACATGCGGCTGCCGCTGGTACCCATCGTGCAGAACTGCGCGGTCGAACCGCTCATGCCGCTGCGGCGCAGCTTCGCCTTCGGGCAGGCGCTCGGCGAGGCGATCCGTTCCTTCCCCGACCTCGACCGCGTCGCCCTGGTCGGCGCCGGCGGGCTGTCGCACTGGATCGGCCACCCGCGGGTCGGCGACATCGACGAGGGCTTCGACCGCTGGTTCCTGGAGCGGTTGGAGGACGGGGACCTGAAGGACGTGCTCGACATGCCGGACAGCGAGCTGGAGCTGGCCGGCAACGGCGCGCACGAGATCCGCAGCTGGCTGGCGGTCGCGGGCGCGGTGGCGCCGGTGCCGGCGCGCACGCTCGCGTACGAGCCGATCTATCCGTGGATCACCGGAATGGCCGTGTCGCACTTCGAGACCGCCTGAGCGGGCGGGCGGGCTGTTGCGCGGGCCGCGTCCGACGCGGTGACGCGCTGGTCAACCCCGGTGCGCGACGACCTCGACCATGTACCGGTTGGGCTCACCCGGCCGGCCGAAGTCGCCGGCCTCAACCGCCGACCGGGCCGGCCGGTGCTCGCCGAAGTGCTCCTTCCACACGGCGTTGAATGCCGGCCGGTCGCGCTGCAGGTGCTTCATGAAGATGCCGACCCGCACCACGTCGGTCAGTGCCGCGCCGGCCGCGCCGAGGATCGCCGCCAGGTTCAGGAACAGCCGGTGCGCCTCGTCGCGCGCCTCCTCGGGCACGGTCCCGTCCGCCGGGTCGGTCCCGAACAGCGCGGACACGTAGATCCAGCCGCCGGACTCCACCGCCTGCGGCACCGGGCCGGTGTGCGCCGGCGCGTCCGGGGTGTGGATGATCCGCATCAGGATTCCTCGCGCCAGCTGGCCAGGTTGATCCAGGTCTTGCCAGGGATCTCCCGGACCGATGCCAGTGCCTGCGCCGTCTCCTCGACCGGGAAGCTGGCCTGCACCGTCTGCTCAGGAGCCAGGACACCCGCCGTTACCGCCTCCAGCGTCGCGGCGAAGTCCTGCGGGTGATCGTAGATGAGCTGGCCCACGATGGTGATCTGGCGCTGCACCAGGTCGATCGGGACGAACTGCACCGGCTTGGCGTGGAACCCGATCAGGATCAGCTTGCCCGTCCTGGCAACCGCCGCGAGGGCCGGCTCCCACACCGCGGGCACGCCGGCGGTCTCGAAGACGAACGGGTACTGGTCGCTCGCGCGCTCTTCGGCCCGGCGCGCGCCGAACTTGAGCGCCAGGTCCATCCGGCCCGCGTGCGGCTCCGTCACGTACGGCTGGGACCCGCCTGCCAGCAGCGCCTGGCAGACCAGCTGCCCCTGCGAGCCGGCGCCGATGACGAGACAGTCGCTGCCCGCCGGCACGGCCGCCCGGCGTACCGCGGTGTGCGCCACGGCGAGCGGCTCGAAGCACGCCAGCGCCACGTCCGCCAGGTCCCGGGCGGTGGGCCAGGTGAACTCGGCCGGCACCGCCACCCGCTCGGCGAGCATCCCGGTCCGGTTGATCGCGAGGATCTGCCGGTTGACGCACGCCGACGTGTGCCCGGACAGGCACGCCGCGCAGGTGAGGTCGGCGAAGTTCGGCTCGATGATGACCCGCTGGCCGACCTCCCGGTTGGTCACCTCGGAGCCGACCGCGACGACGTCGCCGCCACCCTCATGGCCGAACACCCACGGCATCCGCGGCACCTCGCGCTTGCCGTCGAACACCGACAGGTCCGAGCCGCACAGGCCGACCCCCCGGATGCTGACCACCACGTCCCGCGGTCCGCACTCCGGTTCCGGCCAGTCGTCGACGAGGCGCACCTCACCGGGGGCGACCAGCGCGACGGCCCTCATCGCGGGCCTGCACAGCACGCAACGGTGATGTCAGCCATGGCACGTCTCCCGTCCGGTCGAGCCCACTCGAACGTCGACCACCGACGCGACGCCGGCAACGGTCGCTTCCACCCAGCGGGCGGTGGGGCAGGCCGGTTTCCACTGGCTGGACGCGCCGGGTTCGCCCCGGGCGGTGGCGACAACCATGGAGACACCCGCAACCGGAGGTGAATGGACGAGGCCGGCCTGCCCGGCGCGCTCGCCCCGCTGCACGAGCCGGACGTGCTCGGCTACCCGAAGTGAGATCTCATGACGACCGTGCTCGTCCTCAATGGACCCAACCTCAACCTGCTCGGCACCCGGGAACCCGCCATCTACGGTGCGCAGACGCTCGCCGACGTGGAGAAGATCTGCCGCGACGAGGGGGCGCGGCACGGGCTCGACGTCGACTTCCGCCAGTCTAACCACGAAGGCCAGCTCATCGACTGGATCCAGGAGGCCGGGCGGGCGTGCGCGGCCGGGACGATGATCGGGGTGGTGCTCAACCCCGGCGCGCTCACCCACACCTCGCTCGCCCTGCACGACGCGATCAAGGGCGCCCAGGTACCGGTCGTGGAGCTGCACATCTCGAACGTGCACAACCGTGAGGAGTACCGGCACCACTCCTTCATCTCGCCCGCGGCGCGCGGCATCGTCGTCGGGTTCGGGGTGGTGGGGTACGCGCTGGCCATCGAGGGCCTGCACCGACTCAGCTCATGAGTACCGCCGTCGACCTGTACCACGCCCGCATGCAGATGGCGGTGTCGCTGGGCTGGCACATCGTCATCGCGAGCTTCGGCGTCGGCTTCCCCGCGATGGTCGTGTTCGCGGAGTGGCGCTCCCGGCGCCGCGGCGACGCCGACCTGGAGTCCCTGGCCCACACCTGGGCGAAGGCGATGGGCGTGCTCTTCGCCGTCGGCGCGGTGTCCGGCACGATCCTGTCGTTCGAGATGGGGATGCTCTGGCCGGGGCTGATGAGCCGGTTCGGCGAGGTCTACGGATTTCCGTTCACCCTGGAAGGCTTCGCGTTCTTCATCGAGGCCATCTTCGTCGGGGTCTACCTGTACGGCTGGGACCGCATGACGCCGCGGGCGCACCTGCTCTCCGGCGTACCGATGATCATTGCCGGCGTCGCCGGGGCGTTCTTCGTCGTCGCGGCCAACGGGTGGATGAACACGCCGCGCGGGTTCCGCATCGTCGACGGGAAGGTCACCGACACCGACCCGGTGGGCGCGATGTTCAACCCGTCGACGGCGCCGGAGACCGTTCACATGATCCTGGCGGCGGTCATGGTCACCGGCTTCTGCGTGGCGTCGGTGTACGCGGTCGGCATGCTGCGCGGCCGGCGGGACCGCTACCACCGCCTCGGGCTGCTCATCCCGCTGACCGCCGGCGCGGTCGCCGCGCCGATCCAGATCGCGGTCGGCGACTGGATCGCCGGCGTCGTGGCGGAGCACCAGCCGGTGAAGCTCGCCGCGATGGAAGGTCTCCACAAGACCGGGACCGGGGTACCCATCTCGGTCGGCGGCGTCTACGTCGACAACGAGCTGAGGTATGCGCTGAACATCCCGTACGGGCTGTCGCTGCTGGTCACGCGCGACCCGTACGGTCGGGTCATCGGGCTGGACAGCGTGCCCCCGGCCGACCGGCCGCCGGTCAACGTCACCCACCTGTCCTACAACGCGATGGTCGGCATCGGCACCGGTCTGCTGCTGCTCGCCCTGTGGCTGGGCTGGGCCTGGTGGCGGCGGCGCGACATTCCGCGTACGCCATGGTTCCTGCGCGCGGTCGCGGTCTCCGGGGCGGCGGCGGTGGTCGCCCTCGAGTCGGGCTGGGTGGCCACCGAGGTGGGCCGCCAGCCGTGGATCGTGTACCAGATCCAGCGCACGTCCGAGGCGGTCAGCACCGCACCCGGCCTGCGGTGGGGCTTCTACGCGGTGGTCGCCGTCTACGTCGTGCTCACGGTCATGACGGTGTACGTCCTGCGCCAGCTCGCCGGCCGGCACGAGACGCTCGCACCGCAGGAGGCCGAGCCGGAGGAGGTGGGCGTCCCGTGACGCTGGCGCTGGCCGTGCTCGCCCTGATGTGGCTCGGCATGACCGCCTACGCCCTGTTCGCCGGCGCCGATTTCGGGGCCGGGTTCTGGGACCTGGTCGCCGGCGGCACCGACAGGGGGGCACCACAGCGCCGGCTCATCGAGCACTCGCTCGGCCCGGTGTGGGAGGCCAACCACGTCTGGCTGATCTTCGTCCTCGTCGTGCTGTGGACCGCGTTTCCGCCGGCGTTCGCGGCGGTCGCCTCCACGCTGTACATCCCGCTGACCCTCGCCGCGCTCGGGATGATCGCGCGGGGCTCCGCCTTCGCGTTCCGCAAAACGGTCTCCGGGCTCGGGCTGCGCCGGTTCTTCGGCGCGGCGTTCGCGTTCTCGTCGGTCGTCACGCCGTTCTTCCTCGGCACGGTCGCCGGTGGCGTGGCCTCCGGCCGGGTGCCGCCGGGCATCGCGGCCGGTGACGTCGTAACCAGTTGGCTCAACCCGACCTCGATCCTCGGCGGGGTGCTCGCCGTCGGCGCCTGCGCCTACCTGGCCGCGGTGTTCCTGTGTGCCGACGCGGTCCGTGAGGGCGCCTCGGACGTGGTGCCGGGAATGCGGGTCCGGGCGCTGGTCAGTGCGCTGATCGTCGGGGTGGTGGCGCTGGTGGGGATAGCGGTGCTGCGCGCCGACGCGCCACTGCTGTTCGACGGGCTGACCCATCGGGGGCTGCCGCTGATCGTCGCCTCCGGGCTCGCCGGGCTCGCCTCGATCTGGCTGCTCGTGATCCGCCGCTACCTCGCGGCCCGGCTGGCCGCCGCGGCGGCCGTCGCCGCGGTCGTGTGGGGCTGGGCGGCGGCGCAGTACCCGTACGTGCTGGCCCCGCAGCTGACCATCGAGCAGGCGGCGGCGAGCCGGACCACCCTGCTGGCGATGCTGGTGAGCCTGATCATAGGCGGCATCCTCCTGGTGCCGGGCCTGGTGTACCTCTACGCGCTGTTCCAGCGCAGCCCGTCGGGTGCGGGACAACCACTGGGTGGAAGGCAGCGCGTCCCGTCGCGTTGACCGGCACGGTGCGGAAAAGGACGCACCGCCTGGAGGTACCACGATGGACCTTTCGGCCACGAGCCCGCGCAACTTCCCGCCTAACCCCACCTCCGTCCCATGATCCTGAAGGATTCTCCGTGTCCCGGCACGGAAAATCCTTCAGGATCACCCGAGGCAGGGGGCTCACCGGAGGGCCGGGGCGCCGGCCCGGAGGTGGCGGGCGTGGCCGGCGAGCACACCGGTCACCAGTTGGGGCACGGCCAGCGCGAGGAGCAGCAGCAGCGCCGGTGTCCACGAGCGGGTCACGTCGTGCACCGTGCCGACCAGCAGCGGTCCGCCCGCCGCCACCAGATACCCGAAGGTCTGCGCCATCGCCGACAGCCGGGCGGTCTCGGCGGCGGTCCGCGCCCGCAGGACGAACAGGGTGAGCCCGACCGCGAACGCCGCACCTTGCCCGGCGCCGATCAGGACCATCCACAGGTACGGGGCCCCGGTCGGCGCCAGCAGCACCGCGGCGAGCCCGGCGGCGGTGAGCAGCGTGCAGCCGGCGGCGAGCAGGCGCTGGTCGCGCAGCCGGGTCGCGACACCGGGCAGGGCGAGCGTGATCGGGATCTGCAGCAACGCGGACACCGACAGCAGCAGGCCGGCGGCGGCCGGGCTGTAGCCGTGGTCGCGGTAGATCGACGGCAGCCAGGCGAGCACGGCGTAGAACGACAGCGCCTGCAGGCCGAAGAACAGCGTCACCTGCCACGCGAGGGGGTCGCGCAGCGTAGACGGGCCGCGCGCCCCGCCAGCCGTGCCCGATCGCCGCGCCGACCGGCACCGTGGCACCCGGCCGCGACGGCCGCCGAACCGCTGAGCGACATCGAGTAGACGCCCATCATCGTCCCGCCGCGGCCGGGGAAGTCGCGCTTGATGACCGCCGGCAGGAGGACGTTGGCGACGGCGATCGCGCCGCTGGCCAGGACCGTGCCGGCGAACAGGACGGGCACGCCGCCACTGACCCGCGGCAGCAACCCGGCGATCACGCCGCCGAGGGCCAGCGCGACCACCGCCTCCATGCCCCAGCGTCGGGCGAGGGCGGGTGCGGTGGCGGCGAGGGCGCCGAGGCAGACCACCGGCAGCGCGGTCAGCAGCGCCGCCGTGGTGCCCGAGAGGTGGAGGTCGCCGAGGACCGGTCCGACGCTCGCGAGAGCCGGTCGCAGGTTCGCCGCCACCAGAGCGATCGCGATCCCCAGGAGCAGTGGCCGTTTCGTCATCGCCCCCCTTTCCACGATCTTGGATACGTGGCGGTGCTACGGACCCGCTAAGTGTCCAAGATCGCGGGAAAGGCGCCGGGGTTGGGCGCCACTGGGCGGGAGGGACGGTTGCCCGCCGTGCGCCGCCGCGTCCACCGTCGATGCCATGACCACTCCCGTCGTGGACGTGCACGCCCACGCGATGCCGATGCCGCTGCTGCGCTGGCTGGCCGACGGGGGGCTGGCCGACCTGTCCGGGGTGCAAGACGAGGTCGTCAAGCTCGACCCCGCCGTCAGCGGGGTGGGGCCCGGTACGCCGCTGCCGCTCGCCCGGTCCCAGCACGACCCGGCGGTACGACTGTCCGAAATGGACGCCGTCGGGGTGAGCCACCACGCCGTGTCGCTGCCGCCGTTCCTGTTCGCCTCCAGCGCCCGCGACGCCGACTTCGTCACCAGCATCGTGGCGCGGGGCAACGACGAGCTGGCCGGGTACGTGGGCGCCGCCCCGGACCGCCTCGTCGCTCTCGGCTCGGTCCCGCTGGGGTGGCCGGGTGCCGCCGTCGAGGCGGTGCGCTGCCTCGACCGGCTCGGCATGGCCGGGATCGCGATCGGCAGCCGGGGCGCCGGCCGGGACCTCGACGACCCGGTCAACGACGAGCTGTGGGCGGTGCTCGCCGAGCGCGCGGCGTTCGTGTTCCTGCACCCCAGTGGCGTACCCGACGCGCCCCGGCTGCGCGACTACTACCTGGCGCAGCTCGTCGGGTACCCGGTCGAGACGGCCATCGCGGTCGCGCGGCTCGTCTTCGGGGGCGTGCTCGAGCGGTACCCGTTGGTCCTGTGCCTGGCGCACGGCGGAGGCTGCCTGCCCGCGCTGCGCGGGCGCCTCGACCTTGGCTGGGAGCGCAAGTCGGTGGCCCGCACGACGGCCGTACCGCCGCGGGAGCTGACCCGGCGGCTCTACTACGACACGGCCGTCTTCGACCCGGTGCTGCTGCGGCGGCTCGTCGAGGACGTCGGGGCGGAGCACGTGCTGCTCGGCACCGACCACCCGTTCGAGTTGGGCGATCGGGACCCGGTGGGCGGGGTACGCTCGGCCGGCCTGCACGCGGCCGCGACCCGGGCGATCCTCTGGGACAACGCCGCCGCGCTGTTGAAGCTCAAGACTCTCGCTCAGTGAAAGTGCCCGGACGCGCGGCCACACATCGGGCCTAGCGTCGTGGAAGAGGCCCAGATCGGAGGATCCGGTGATCAGTGCGCGCCAGGTTGCCGAGGAGCTCATCGTCGCCGAGCGGGAGCGCAAGGAGCTGTCGCCGTTCACCGACGCTCATCCCGACTTCGACGTGGGCACCGCGTACGAGGCGCAGCGCCTGTTCGTGCAGGACAAGCTGGACCACGGGGAGACGCTCGTCGGGATGAAGCTCGGCCTCACCAGCCGGGCCAAGCAGCAGGCGATGGGCGTCGCGAACCCGCTCTACGGCGTGGTCACCAGTGGCATGCTGCACCCGTACGGGGAGCCGGTCGACCTCGGCACGCTGATCCACCCGCGCGCCGAGCCGGAGATCGCCTTCCTGCTCCGCACGGACGTCACCGCCCCGGCGACGGTCACCAGCGTGCTGGCCGCGACCGAGGCGGTGTTCGCCGCGATCGACGTCCTCGACTCCCGCTACCAGGACTTCCGCTTCACGCTGCCGGACGTCGTCGCCGACAACGCCAGCGCCGGTCTGTTCCTGCTCGGCCCGCAGGCGCACCGCCCGGCCGACATCGAGGACCTGCGCCTGGTCGGCTGCGTGCTGCGGGTCGACGGCGACGTCGTTTACACGGCAGCGGGCGCGGCGACCATGGGCCACCCGGCGGCCGCGGTCGCCTGGCTGGCCAACCAGCTGGCGACCCGGGGCGAGCATCTGCCCGCCGGGTCGCTGCTCTTCTCCGGCGGGCTGACCGCGCCGGTGCCGATCCGTGCCGGGCGCTCGGTCACCGCCGAGTTCGACGGTCTGGGCACCGTCGAGCTGTTCGCGACCCAACCCTAGGCCGCGACCCCACCCCAGGGTCGCGGCCCACACCTGGGAGGTGCCCGAGATGGCAGGAACGGTTGCGCGCGTGACCGAGATCAGCGCGGTGTCCGACACCAGCTTCGAGGACGCGGTCCGGGTCGGCGTCGAGCGCGCCAGGCAGACCCTGCGCGGCGTGACGTCGGCCTGGGTGAAGGAGCAGGAGGTCCTGGTCGGCGAGAGCGGGATCACCGGGTACAAGGTGAACATGCTCATCACATTCGTCCTGGAGTAGCCGTGACCTTCCTCGACCGCAGTCTGTGGGAAGGCAAGATCTACACCGGTGGCTGGGTGGCAGGGTCGGGCGGGGAGTACCCGGCGGTCGAGCCGGCCACAGGCCTCGAACTCGCCCGGGTCGGCGCGGCCACGCCCGCCGACGTGCACAAGGCGGCCGAACGGGCGACGCAGGCGCAGCGGGAGTGGGCCGCGCTGCCCTACGACCGGCGGGCACAGGTGCTGCGCCGGGCCGGCCAGCTCTTCGTCGAGCACGAGGACGAGATCCACGAGTGGCTGATCCGCGAGTCGGGTGCGATCCGCCCGTTCGCGCAGTTCCAGACGAGGGCCGTGGCCGCCGAGGAGTGCTTCGAGGCGGCGGCCCTCGCCAGCCACCCCTACGGTGAGCTGCTGCGCTCCAACCAGCCGCGGCTGTCGATGGCGCGCCGGCTGCCGGCCGGCGTGGTCGGCGTGATCTCCCCGTTCAACGCACCGATCATCCTGTCGATCCGCTCCATCGCACCGGCTCTCGCGCTCGGTAATGCGGTGGTGCTCAAGCCCGACCCGCGTACGGCCGTCAGCGGCGGCGTGGTGTTCGCGCGGATCTTCGAGGAGGCGGGCCTGCCGGAAGGCGTGTTCCACCTGCTGCCCGGCGGCGTCGACGTCGGCGAGGCCATCGTGGACGATCCGCTGATTCGGGTGATCGCGTTCACCGGCTCCACCCGCGCCGGCAAGGCGGTCGCCGCGGCGGCGGCGAAGCGGTTGAAGCGGGTGCACCTGGAGCTGGGTGGCAACTCGGCGCTGATCGTCCTCGACGACGTAGACCTGGAGCAGGCCGTCTCCGTTGGCGCGTTCGGCTCGTTCAACCACGCCGGGCAGATCTGCATGGCCACCAGCCGGCATCTCGTCGACGCCCGGGTCGCCGACGCCTACGCGGCCGGCCTGGCCGAGCACGCCGAGCGGCTTCCGGTGGGCGACCCGACGCGCGACGACGTGGCGATGGGGCCGATCATCGATGCCAGGCAGCGCGACAACATCCACCGTATCGTCACCGCGAGCGTCGACGCCGGTGCGCACCTCGCCGCCGGTGGCACCTACGAGGACCTGTTCTACCGGCCCACGGTGCTCACCGAGGTGCCGCTGACCGCCCCCGCATACGCCGAGGAGATCTTCGGTCCGGTCGCGCCCGTCGTCGCCTTCCGCGATCTCGACGAGGTGGTCCGGCTGGCGGCCGGCACCGAGTACGGACTGTCGCTGGGCATCCTCACCCGCGACGTGATGAAGGCCCTCGAACTGGCCGAGCGGATCCCGGCCGGTCTCGTGCACATCAACGACCAGACCGTCAACGACGAGGCCATCATCCCGTTCGGCGGGGTCGGCGAGTCGGGCACCGGATCCCGTCACGGCGGCGCCCAGGCCAATCTCGACGCGTTCACCGAGACCCAGTGGGTAACCATCCGCGGCGACCTGCCGCAGTACCCGTTCTAGGAGCGCCCACCATGCGTACCCAGGTCGGCATCGTCGGCGCCGGCCCGGCCGGGCTGATGCTGTCCCATCTGCTGCACCTGCGCGGCATCGAGTCGGTCGTCGTCGACAAGCGCACCCGCGAGGACATCGAGCAGACGATCAAGGCGGGGGTGCTCGAGCAGGGCACCCGGGACCTGATGATCGACACCGGGGTCGGGCAGCGCATGACCCAGCTCGGCGGCGTCCACCACGGCATCTACCTGCGGTTCAAAGGGCTCAGCCATCGCATCAACATGTACGAGCTGACCGGTGGGCGGTCCGTCACGGTCTACGCCCAGCACGAGGTGCTCAAGGACCTGATCGCGAAACGGCTGGAGGACGGCGGGCAGATCCGGTTCGGGGTCGATGACGTGACGGTGGAGAACGTCACCACCGACGCGCCGAAGATCCGCTTCACCGACGCGGACGGCACGCGGCAGGAGCTGGACTGCGACTTCGTCGCCGGCTGCGACGGCTCGCAGACCTACTGCCGGTACCTCATCCCCGAGGGCGCGGTGCGGCGGGACTTCTTCCGCCAGTACCCGTTCGCCTGGTTCGGCATCCTCGCCGAGGCCCCGCCCTCGTCCGACGAGCTGATCTACACCCACCACGAGCGGGGCTTCGCGCTGGTGTCGACCCGCTCGCCGAGCGTGCAACGGCTGTACTTCCAGTGCGACCCGGCCGACTCGGTGGACAACTGGGCGGACGACCGGATCTGGGAGGAGCTGACCGCCCGGGTCGCCGGGGAGGGCACGGTGATCAAGGAAGGCCGGATCTTCCAGAAGGGGATCCTGCAGTTCCGCAGCTTCGTGTGCGAGCCGATGCAGTACGGCCGGCTGTTCCTGGCCGGCGACGCCGCGCACACCGTGCCCCCTACCGGCGCCAAGGGCATGAACCTGGCCATCGCCGACGTGCACGTGCTCACCCGCGCGCTGGCCGCCTTCTACGAGGCGAAGTCGACCGACCTGCTGGACGCCTACACCGACACCGTGCTGCGCCGGGTCTGGCGGGCCCAGCACTTCTCCTACTGGATGACCTCGATGCTGCACCGCTTCTCCGATGCGACCGACTTCGACCTGCGCCGCCAGCTCGCCGAGCTCGAGGCGGTCACCGGCAGTGTCGCCGGCGCGACCTTCCTCGCCCAGAACTACGTCGGCATGCCGCTGACCTAACCGGTGGGCAGCAGGTGGCTGACCTCAGGCGGCCCCTCGGCCAGCTCCCGGGCCCGCCGCTCGGTCTCCTGGTCGGTGGCCGTGAGCCGTCCGGTGTGCTGGCGCAGGTGCTCGTCCCAGGTCGGCACCACGTAGATCTCGACGATGCGGTGCGGGTCCTCGCCGCGGCGGAAGATGCCCCACTGCACCGCGCCGGTCCGCAGCCGCGAACGGCGCACGGCGCTCATCGCATCGAGGAACACCTGCTCCTTGTCGGGTGCCACGGTGTAGGTCACCGTCACCACGACCGGGCCGGCGGCCCGGTCCGGTTCGACGCCGAGGTCGGGCTCGGGCCAGTACACCGCCGGCTCCCGGTTGAGGTGGCGGGTGTCGATCAGCGGCCAGAAGCGCACGGTCGCCGCGCCGGCCGCGGTGATCACGGCCGCCGCCAGAAACGTCGCGACCAGGCCGACCTGCTCCGCGACCAGACCCCACAGCAACGCGCCGATCGCCTGCCCGCCGAAGAACACGATCTGGTACGCGCCGAGCCCGCGGGCCCGCACCCATCCGGGCAGGAACATCTGCACGCCCGCGTTGGCGTTGGACAGCACGACCACCCACGCCGTGCCGGCCGGGACGAGCGCGGCGGCGACCACGACGGGGATCCGGACCAGGGCGAGCACGACCAGCACGGCCGCGTACGTGAGGCTCGCGCCGACCAGTAGCTGGTTGTCGGTGAGCCGGGCCCGCAGGCGCGCCATGACGAACGCTCCCGCGATCGCGCCGCCCCCGATCGCGGCCAGCAGCAGCCCGTACCCGCTGGCGTTCATCCCCAGCCGCCTGCTCGCGACCAGCGGTAGCAGCGCCCACAGCGAGACGCCGGGCAGGATGAACAGGGCGAGCCGGGTGAGGTAGCGGCGCATCACGGGGGAGTGGCGCACGTAGCGGCCGCCGGCGCGCAGCGCGGCCACGAACGGCTCGGCCCCGTGCGGATCGTCGTCGACGGGCCGCCGCCAGAAGGCCAGCACCACCGCGAAGATCAGGAAGGACGCCGCGTTGAGAGCGAACACCGGGGCGACGCCGACCTGCGCCACGAGCACACCGGCGACGGCCGGCCCGACCGCCCGGGCCAGGTTCATACTGATCGCCCCGAGCGCCGAGGCCGAGTGCAGCTGCGGCCGGGGTACCAGCTCCGGGATCACCGCCTGGTACGCCGGTACCGTCATCGCCGCCCCGCAGCCGATCAGGAAGGTCAGCGTCAGCAGAAGTGCCGGGGTCATCTGCCCGGCGATCGTCAGCACCGTCAGCGCGACCCCGACAGCCGCCTGGTAGCACTGCACCGCGATGAGCATCCGGCGCCGGTCGAACGTGTCGGCCAGCACGCCCGCGGGCAGGGCGAGCAGCAGGACCGGCAGCATGCTGGCCGTCTGCACCAGCGACACGAGGGTCGCGGCGTTCGGCTCGTCGACCAGCAGCCACTGGGCGCCCACGGTCTGCATCCAGGTGCCGACCTGGCTGCCGAGGACGGCCAGCCACAGGGCGCGGTAGATCCCGACCCGCAGCGGCGCCCAGGTCGACTGCGTCGTCATGCAGCGATCGTCGCATTCACGGCGGCCGGTTGCTCGCAAACGCGCGTGTCCGTCTCCGGTACGGTGTTGCGGATGATCAGCGCTCCCGGCCGGCCCGCCCGCGCGGTGCTCACGGCGCTTGCCGTGCTCGTCCTGACTGGCTCCGGTCTCGTCCTCGCCGGCTGCGGCGGCGGGGCGCCGGGCGCCCGGTTCGCCGCGCCCACGGCCAGTCCCACCCCTAAGGAGCCCAACGCCGAGCCGTGGCTGCTCGAGGCGCGCAGAAGCGGCCAGCCGGGCAAGGGCGTCTGGACGTCGATGACGCTGCCCGGCAGGCGGACCGGGCACGACCTGCCGGCCTGGGTCTACGTGCCGGACGCCTACTTCGACCCGGGCCAGCGTGATCGCCGCTTCCCGGTGGTGCTGCTGCTCGCCGGCTTCCCCGGCGCGATCGAGAACTGGGACAAGCAGGGCCACATGCTGCCCATCCTCGACGACCTGATGGGCAGGGCGGCGGTGGCGCCGATGATCCTCGTCTCGGTCACCCAGAACCCGCAGGCCGACCGGGACAGCGAGTGCGTCGACGCGGTCGGCGGGGCGCAGGCCGACACGTACCTCAGCCAGGACGTCCCGGAGGCGATCGCGGCGCATTTCCGGGTGGTGACCGACCGCAAGGGCTGGTCGATGATGGGGTACTCGACGGGCGGGTACTGCGCCGTCGACCTGGCGCTGCGCCACCCGGACCGGTTCACCTCGGCGGTCAGCCTGGACGGCTACTTCGCCCCGATCGTCGACAAGACCACCGGGGACCTGTTCCGGGGCGACGCCGCGGCCCAGCGCGCATACACCCCGCTGCGGACCATCCAGGACCGGCGGCCGGCCGCCCTGCGCTTCTACCTCGTAGTGGGCGACGCCGAGGCCAAGGCGAAACAGGCGGCGGGTACCTTCGCCGCTGCGGTGCGGGCCCCGGACACCGTTACCGTGGTGGACGTGCCGGGCGGGCACAACTGGGACACCTGGAACCATGCTCTCCCGGCCGCGCTGACCTGGCTCGCCGCCGCCTGATTCCGTTCGGGTGCGGTTGGGTGGCACACCGTTTGCCCACACGCCAGCCTGGGGAGGTCACACCGAGGAGGGTGTGATGTCGCGAGTGCGATCCAGGCTGCGGTTCCCGCTGCGGCTCCCGCGCCGAGGCCGCCCGCTGTCGGCGCTGCTGATGCCCTACGGGCGCATCCCGGGACTGCGGACGGCAAAGACCACGCTGGCCGCGCTCCTGTCGTACGTCGCCGCCGAGCAGCTCGGCACCAGCCCCCAGCCGGTGCTCGCCTCGCTGACCGCGCTGCTGGTGGTCCAGCTGACGATGTACGAGACAGTCGCGCACAGCGTGCAGCGGGTGGCCAGCGTGCTGGCCGGAGTGCTGGTGGCCGTCGGGGTGGCGACGTTCGTCGGGCTGACCTGGTGGAGCCTCGGCACGGTGGTCTTCCTGTCCCTGGTCATCGGCCAGGTCCTGCGCCTGGGGCCGCAGCTGCTGGAGGTGCCGATCAGCGCGATGCTGGTGCTCGCCGTCGGCGGCGCGGAGAACGTCGCCGCCCCGCGGGTGTACGAGACGCTGATCGGCGCGGCGGTCGGCATCGCGGTCAACGGGCTGATCGTCCCCCCGCTGCACGTGCGGCCGGCCGGCGAGGCGATCGGCGAGCTGGCCGAGCGGCTGGCGCAGCACCTGCGAGGGCTGGCCGGTCAGCTGCGCGAGGGGTGGTCGCGCGCGGCCGCCGACCGGTGGCTCAACGACGCCCGGGCGCTGGGCGCCGACGTGGCGCGGGCCGACGAGCAGCTCGCCCGCGCCGAACAGAGCGCCCGGCTCAACCCCCGCGGCGCGCGGGCCCGGCAGGCCCAGCCTCGGCTGCGGACCGCGCTGACCGGGCTGGAGCACTGCTACATCTCGCTGCGGAACCTGGCCCGGGCCCTGTTCGACCTCACCTACTTCGTCCCGGACGACGAGGCGGCCACCGCGTTCGGGCCGGAGACGCGGGCGGCGCTCGCGGGCGTGCTCGACTGCGCCGCGGAGGCGCTCGACGACGTGGGCGCGGTCGCGGAGGGCATCCGGTCGCCTGACGCGGCGCGCGCCGACGTCGAGGAGCACCTGGCCGAGCTGCGTCGGCGGCGGGACCAGCTGGCCCAGGTCCTGCTGGTCGACCCGCACGCCGATCAGGCGGCCTGGGAGCAGCACGGCGCACTGCTCGCGGCCGTCGACCGGCTGCGGGTGGAGGTGGAGGCGGCAGTCCGGCCCTCGGAGACCGCGTGGCGGCCGCCGCTGGTCACCGAGCGGCAGCGGCAGGCGGTGCGGCGGGTATTCGACGTCGCCGCCAACGCCGCCGTCGAACTGCGCCCGTCGTGGACCCAGGCCCGCACCGACGAGAGCCGCCGCCGCACGTCTTCCTCCTGATTTCCCACCGGCACATTCGCTGCACGCGGTGCAGTCCTGCGCCGCCGGCAACCCGACCAGCGCACTGTCGGGTATCCGTACGAAATCTTGTCGATTATGGACACCGACGTCTAACCTCGCCGCTGGCTGCCGCCCGGGTATGGGCGGAGGGGAGGCTTGCTCGGGCGGTTCGACGGCGCGCCTGCGCGCCGGGTGGACATCGCGCTCCATTCCGAGCAAGGGGACTCATTTCATGACGCGATTTCGCACCACACTGGCGTTCCTGGGCACCGCGGTCCTGACGGCCGTGTCGCTCAACGTGCTCTCGGCGTCCAACGCCAACGCCGCACCGTTCAACTACACCCACCTCAAACCGGTCCAGCAGCGGCACGTCTCCGGGCTGCTCGCCGCCGAGCTCGACCCGGCCGACCCGTCGGCGCAGGCGCGACGCGGGGTCTCCGCGCCGCGGAAGTCGACCGCCGCCGCCTGCGCCAACCGTTACGGGCCCAACATCAAGGTCAACCAGAACTGCCTGAACCTCACCGACCCCGACCTGCAGGGCCGGGCACAGGCGCAGAACGAGACCTGGGCGGCGATCGACCCGCGCAACTCCGACCACGTGATCGCCAGCTACAACGACTACCGCCGCGGTGACGGCACCTGCGGCGTGTCCTACTCCCTCGACGGCGGCAAGAGCTGGGCCGACGCGACCACGCCCAACGGCTTCACCCGCGGCACCGCGTTCGGCGGCAAGGCCCGGCAGTACTGGCAGGCCAGCGGGGACACCTCGGTGGCGTGGGACACCCGGGGCAACGCGTACCTGTCCTGCCAGATGTTCAACCGCGGCTCGGCCGTGTCGCCGAACCCGGACCAGTCCAGCTCGTTCTACGTCTTCCGCTCCACGGGCACCAACGGCGCGTCGTGGAACTTCCCCGGCCGCCCCGTGGCCGAGCACAGTGACGTCGCCGGTGCCGGCGACTTCCTGCTCGACAAGCAACTGCTCACAGTGGACAACCACACCGGCAGCCCGTTCCGGGACCGGGTCTACGTGACGTGGACGACCTTCGCCGCCGACGGCACCGGCTACATCTACTCCGCCTACTCGGCCGACTACGGCGAGACGTTCAGCGCACCGGTGCTGGTGAGCACCACCAGCACAATGTGCACCAACACGTACGGGCTCCCCACCCCGAACGGCACCTGCAACGAGAACCAGTACTCGCAGCCGTTCACCGCACCCGACGGCACCCTCTACGTGGTCTACAACAACTTCAACAACCCCGTGTCGGGCACCGAGAACCGCAACCAGGTGCTGCTGTCGAAGTCGACGGACGGCGGCCGGACGTTCTCCGCGCCGGTGCGCGTGGGCTACTACTACGAGCTGCCGGACTGCGCTACCTACCAGAACGGCGCCGACCCGGGGCGTGCGTGTGTCCCCGAAAAGGGCCCGTCGGCCAACTCCATCTTCCGGGCCGCCAACTACCCGATCGGCGCCGTCGACCCGACCACGCCCGGCCGCGTCGTGGTGACCTACGGCTCGTACATCAACCGCAACTCCAAGGAGAGCACCGGCTGCGCACCGGCCGGACTCGCCGCGAACCTCAACAACCTCTACACCGGGGTGAAGACCGGCACGTGCAACAACGACATCCTCCTGTCGGAGTCGACCAACGCGGGCGCCAGCTTCACCGGTTCCACGACCGACCCGCGGGACCTGGCCGTGGTGACCACCGCCGCCGGGCAGGCGCGTACGGACCAGTTCTGGCAGGCCGCCGACTTCACGCAGGACGGCACCCTCGCGGTCAGTTACTACGACCGCCAGTACGGCGCCGACAACAACATCGGCTTCTCCGACATCACCGTCTCGCACACGCGGCGGCCGGCCGGCTTCGCCCACCACCGGGCGACCTCGTCGAGCATGCCGCCGCCGACCCAGTTCGACGGCACCTTCTACGGCGACTACGCCGGCATCGCGGTGACCAACAAGACCGCGTACCCGGTCTGGTCGGACACCCGCCCGGTCGACCTGTTCCTGTGCCCGGGCACCGGCACGCCGACCACGCCGCCCGAGGTGTGTGAGGGCGGGGCCCGCAACGCCTCGGTCGCCAACGACGAGGACATCTACGCCACGGCGGTACCTATCGGATAACGTGCGCCGCACGTGGAGGTGGCGGGGCCACACGGCCCCGCCACCTCAGCATTCGGCGCCTCACTATCCGGCGCCTCAGCATCCGGCGCCTACTGGCGGGTCGCCGGCGTCGTCCGTGGCGCCGCAGTGGCCGCCGTCACCGGCGTGGCCGCGCTGCGGACCGCGCCTCCGGTGACCGGCAGGCCACCGGTCGGCGCGTACATGGCCACGTCGAACGTCGACCCGGTGGGCGCGTTCGCCACCGGCAGGACCGGGTACGCGTTGCCACCGCGCCGCACCGACGTGGAGATGTAGTCGCCGAACATGCGCCCCTGCGAGGTGTTCGGTAGCCAGGACAGGGTCATCGGCCCGGCCACCTGCGTTGGCGTGCTCCAGCTCGTACCCCCGTTCGTGGAGGAGATGAACCCGACGCTGAGCCGACAGGTGGTCGACGTGCAGTTGGCGGTCGGATAGAAGTAGTACGTCAGCCCGACCCGCGCGCCCGCGCCGGAGCTGCCCGGGTCGACCCCGATGCCCGGCACGAGGTGGTCGACGGTGCTGGTGGTGGCATCGATCGGCACCCGGATTGGTGCGGCCCAGGTGGTCTCGCTCGTCGACTTCGCCACGACGATGTCGTTGGCCGGGCAGCCGGAGCGGAACCGGCAGTCCGACCACGCGACGTAGACGGTGCCGGCCGCGTCCACCTCGGCTGTGGGTAGTGGATCCTCACGCAGCCCGCCGGCCGCGTTGTGGTGGCTGACCCCCGACACGAGCACCGTGGCCCGCCAGCTCACGCCGCCGTCGATCGAGCGGAACGACCGGATCTGGCCCGAGCTGGCCAGGTACGGCACGATGACCGTGCCGTTGGGGCGCACTACCGGTTGCCCGCCCAGCCCGGAGGCGCCGCCGCCGGGCGACAGAGCGCCACCCCAGGTGGATCCGCCGTTGGTGGACCGGCGCATCCGGATCGCGTTGCCCGCGCTGGTCTGGTCGTACTGGGTGTAGCAGGTGCCGTAGAACGGGCTGGTCGTGGTGTTGTCGCAGACGATCCAGTTCTTGTCCAGGGATCCGGTCGCCGTGGTCACCGGCCGCGACCAGGTCCGGCCCCCGTCGGTGGAGCGGCTGGTGAGCACGTCGACCGAGGAGGTGCCCAGGCCCAGCGACGAGATCAGCCAGACGTTGTGCCGGGCGTCGAAGGCCACCGAGGGGTCGCTGGCCCGGCCGTAGGGCCCGCCGGCGTTGGTCGTGATGCCGGGCAGGAACCCCCGGGTCCAGGTGGCGCCGCCGTCGGTGGACGTGGCGAAGCCGATGTTGGACGCACCGCCGCCGAAGACCCGGCCGACCTGGAACGCCGACACGACGGTGCTGCCGAAGCTGAAGGTGTCCGGCTCGACCTCGGTGCGGTGCTGGGCCTGCGCGTCGGTGTACGGGTCGGTGCTGACCCGGGTCAATGCGACGTTGGCGTGGGCGGCGGTGGCCGTCAGCAGCACGGTTGCGACGGCGGTGGAGGCAATGACGGTGGCGGCGCGCGCGTAGCGGGTGCGCGGCCACCGGGTGGGCAGGAACATGGTGCACCACCTTCTCGGGGCTCCGGGGACGTGCGGCCCGGGCCACGGGGCACCACGGACCGCGACCTACCTCTGCGTACCAACGGGTGCGGCGCGTGGTAAGCCGTCGAGAGGACGGATAGGGTCGGGCGCGGGTGCCTAGAGGATCACCAGGTCGGTGGGGAGGGTGTTCAGGCGGCGCACGCTGTCCCCGGTGCAGGTGACGATGTCCTCGATCCGCGCCCCGAACCGGCCGGCGAGGTAGAACCCCGGCTCGACGGAGAACGTCATGCCCGCCTCCAGGATCAGCGCGTTGCCGGCGACGATGTAGGGCGGCTCATGGCCGTCCAGGCCGATCCCGTGCCCGGTGCGGTGCAGGAAGTACTCGCCGAGGCCGGTGGCGGCGAGGATGTCGCGGGCGGCGGCGTCGACCGACTCGGCGGTGACGCCGGGGCGCACGGCGGCCACCGCCGCGTGCTGCGCCACCCGCAGCGTGTCGTAGGCGGCCAGGAACTCCGGCTCCGGCTCGCCGACCACGTACGTGCGGGTGCAGTCCGAGCAGTACCCTTCCGGTGTCGTGCCGCCGATGTCGACGACGACGGGCTCGCCCGCCGCGATCACCCGGTCCGCCGCGCCGTGGTGCGGACTCGCGCTGTTGGGCCCGGACGCCACGATCGCGAAGTCGGCGGTGGCGTGGCCGGCCTCCCGGATGCCCCGCTCGATGTCCGCGGCGACCTGGGCCTCGGTGCGCCCCGGCCGCAGCCACTCGGCCATCCGCCGGTGCACCTCGTCGATCGCCGCCCCGGCCCGCGCGAGCGCGGCCACCTCGGCTGGGGACTTGCGCACCCGCAGCCCGTCCAGCACCTCGCCGGCCAGGCGCTGCTCGGCCCCGGGGAGCGCGGCACGCAGCGCCAGGACCTGCTCGGCCCACATCCGGTTGGACACGCCCACGGTCCGCGCGGCGCCTCCGAGAGCGTTTACCACCAGCGGGTACGGGTCGGTGCCGTCCCGGTGGTCGACGATGCGCATGCCGGTGGCCGGGGCCGGGGACGCCTCCGCGGCGGGGCGCTCCAGCGCCGGCACGATCAGCGTCGGCTCCCGGTGCGCCGGCAGGACCAGGCAGGTCAGCCGTTCGAGGACGTGCGCGTGGTAGCCGGTCAGGTAGCGCAGGTCGGAGCCGGGCGTGACGAGCAGCGCGTCCAGGCCGGCGGCCGCGGTGGCGCGCTGGGCGGCGGCGAGCCGCTCGGGCGGGTACAGATCCTGGCTCACGCCGGAACTATAGGCGACGTTTCATCCTCCCGGGGTTGGGTAGCCGCGGGGCCGCGGGTCACGGGATATCGATGGCGGACACTTCTGCAGGAGGCGCAGGCGATGAGCGACGGTCCCACCGTTGTCGGCATCAACCGCACACAGGACGGCTCGATCGGCATGGTGAGCGGGCCGTCGAGCGTCTACACGATCCAGAAGGAGCGTCTCAGCCGGCGAAAGCACCACTGGGGCCGGCTCGGTGACGTGCGCGACCGGTACGTGCCCGCGATGCCGCCGCTCCGGGAACCGGTGGACCTCGTCGTCGAGTGCTACTCGTCGGACTCCGAAGTGGAGAATCTGCCGGCCTACCACGCCGAACTGCGCGAGGCGCTGTGCCTGCGCGACGGGGCTCGGATCACGAGCGTTTCGCACCATCTGGCCCACCTCTACAGCGCGTTCCACCCGTCGCCGTTCGACCGGGCCGCAGTTATGATCATCGACGCGCAGGGCAGCCGGGTCCGCGACTTCACCGAGCGCTACCCGTCCACCGGCGACGATCCGGACCTGCTGGAGGTCGCGTCGGTCTACCGCTGCGACCGGGACCGCGTGGAGTGCCTCGGCAAGCACCTCTGGGACGGTAACTGGGAGCGGCCGGTCGGCCTGGGGTGCTTCTACTACCTGCTCACCCGCCTGGTGTTCCCCGGCGAAGGCAGCGAGGGCAAGATGATGGGCCTCGCGCCGTTCGGCCGGCCGGGTTCGCTCGGCCTGCCCGACCTGACCGTCGACGAATACCGGGTGACGATCCCCGACGAGTGGCTGAAGGCCTTCGCCGAGCGCGATCGGTACACGTTCTTCCACAGCGGCACCGGCTCGTTCGAAGACTGCGCCAACCTCGCCGCCGAGGGCCAGCGCGCCTTCGAGACGGCGCTGCTCCAGGTCGCCGCGTGGCTACACGAGCGGACCGGAGAGGACGACCTGTGCTTCGCGGGCGGCACCGCGCTCAACTGCTCCGCCAACGGCCGCCTGATCCGGGAGAGCCGGTTCCGGGACGTTTTCATCCCGCCCAGCCCGCACGATGGCGGCACTGCCCTCGGCTGCGCCCTGTACGGGCTGGACCAGATGGGGGTGCCGATCGGGTTCCGCTGGGCCAACGACTTTCTCGGCCCCGACCCCCACCCGGCCGCCGTCGAGGCGGCAGTCCGGGCCGCGTCGCCCAACCTGGTCGTGGAGCGTCCCGCCGATCTGATCGAGCGGATGGTGGACCTGCTGGAGAGCGGCCGGGTGGTCGGTCTGCACCAGGGCCGCAGCGAGTCCGGCCCGCGCGCTCTCGGCAACCGCAGCATCATCGCCGACGCCCGGCACCCGGGTATGCAGAACTTCATCAACTTCCACGTCAAGGGGCGGGAATGGTTCCGGCCCCTCGCGCCGCTGGTCCTGGCCGACAACGTGGCCGAGATCTTCGAGGTGGACCGGCCGGCGCCCTTCATGCAGTACGCGGCGGACGTACGCCCGGAGTACCGGCCGAAGCTGCCGGCGATCACGCACGTCGACGGCACCGCACGGCTGCAGACCGTCGACGCGGTCAACACGCCGTTCCTGCACGCGCTGCTGTCGGCGTTCGCGGCGCGTACCGGCACGCCGGTGCTGCTCAACACGTCACTGAACGGCAAGGGCGACCCGCTGGTGGAGTCCCCGGCGGACTCCCTGGCGGTGCTCACCGGCACGTCCATGCACGCTCTCGCCATGCCGCCGTACCTCATCCGCAAGCGGGTGGAGCCGGACGTCCCATGATCTACGGGTATCCGGAGGAGCCCAGCCTGCGCCCCGGTGCGCGGCTGGCGCTGCGCGTGTCCACGGACGCTCCCACGTTCCGGGTGGAGTTCTACCGGTGCGCCGCCACGCCGGTCTACCAGGGCGGGTCGGACTGGCTGGACGGGTGGGAGGCGCCGGTGCACCTGCCGTTCCAGGACTGGAGCGAGCCGGGCACCGGGCTGCGGGGCGAGGACCTGCCGTCGTGGCCCGCCTACGAGTTCGAGGTGCCGGTGGACTGGCCCCCGGGTGTCTACGTCGCCGTCCTGGTCGAACCGGGCGCGCACCCGGTCGACGCGCGCGACTCCCGGCACGGCACGGCCCTCTTCGTGCTCCGGGGCTCCGGCGCGCCGATCCTGTACAAGCTGCCGCTGTTCACCTACCACGCCTACAACCAGGTCACCCCGAAGCCCTACGAGGCCGCGTCGGGGGAGGGCGGTTGGTGCCTCTACACCGTGCCGACGCCGGGTGAGCTGCCGTTGCCGGTGCCGCCCACGGTCAACCTGCACCGTCCGGGCGGCGGCACCGGGGGTACGCCCTGGGACCACTGGAACTTCGACCCGTTCGATCCGAGCCCCCGCCAGACCTTCCGGCACTGGGACGCGCCGTTCATCGCCTGGCTGGAGACCAGCGACTACCGCGTGGACTACTGCACCGACCTCGACCTGCACCGCGACGCGACGCTGCTCGACGGTTACCGGCTGCTGGTCAGCGCCGGGCACGACGAGTACTGGAGCGACGCGATGCGCCAGCGCGTCGAGCGGTTCGTCCACGATGGATACAACGCAGCGTTCTTCGGTGGCAACGCCTGCTGGTGGCGCATCGAGTTCGACGACGACACCAGCTTCCGCCGCGTCGTGAAATGGTCCGACACGACCGACCCGGAGAACACGCTGACCGGGGTGAGCTTCCGCAACGGTGGTGAGCGGGATCTGGACAAGCACCCGATCCCGGTGGGGTTCCAGGTCCAGCACGCCGACCACTGGGTGTACGAGGGGACCGGCGTGGTCGACGGTGACCGGTTCGGCGACCGGCCGGACGAATACATCGTCGGCTACGAGTGCGACGGCGCGCACTTCGACCGGGGCCGGCTGGCGCGGGGCCTGCCGGTACGCCCGACCGGCGACGACGGCAGCCTGGACAGCTTTACCATCCTCGGTGTCGGCGACGTGAGCGCCAGCGGGTGGGGCCACGGCAACAAAGCGGCCACGATGGGTCTGCACGGCGACCGGGGGACCGTCTTCACCGCCGCCACCACCGACTGGGCCCGCGTGCTGAGCGCCGGTGCGTCCAAAGTGGTCGACCAGGTCACCCGCAACGTGCTCGACCGGCTGTCCTAGACCTGGATGGACAGCCGCCCGATCGGGTCGAGCAGCTCCTCCTCCTCGTAGGCCAGGTGCGACAGCAGCGCGTCGGTGAGCACGTCGACCGCGTGCCGGTGCCGACGCCAGGCGACGCCGACACCGGTGGACCGATCCAGGCTAGCTGGTGGCCAGGACGCGCTGGCTCATGTCGTGGCTGATCCGTTCCAGCCGGCCGGCGTCCTCCTCCTTCTGCACCAGGTTCGTCTGCAGGATCTGGGCGCACTGGGTCTCCCCCATGAGCACCGACTTGTCGACCAGCTCCTTGTAGCCGGCCACCCCGAAGCTCGCGAGCTTCATGGCCGTGCCCAGCGTGTACAGCTCCAGGACCTCGGGGGCCGGCTGCTGGTTGAGGAACGTCTCGAACTCCGTACGCATCCCGTCGACCGGCGCGCACGGCACCTCCTGCGGCGAGGTGCCGAGTACCCGGAAGCAGGCCTCGATGTCGTTGACCTTCTGCGCGCTCTTCTGCTGCTGCTCGCGCAGGGTCTCGGTCAGCTCGGTGTCGCGGACCTGCCCCATCGCCTCGCCGAGCAGTTCGCCGCTCCTGCGCTCGGCGTCGCGCATGCCGGACAGTTCGTAGAGGAACAGGTCTGCCGGACTGTTCAGAGCCATCGGCTCTCCTCCTGATCTGGGTTTTCGCTGCCGGGGCGTGGCCTACCCAGCCCGACCGGCGGCATACTCGCCGTTCCGACTATTTCCGGCGTGGTGTTCTCAGGCTCGACCGTCTTCACGACTACGGCGCCGTCCTATTGACAGGAAAATCTGTCTAATGGGAAGGTGGCCTGGTGACCGCGCGTGACCTCCTCGACGAGCCCGACCGGGTGCGCCTGGCGCTCTCCCCGCTGCGCCGCCAGCTCCTGGCCCGGCTGCGGGACCCGGCGTCAGCCGCCCAGCTTGCCGCCGAGCTCGAGCTGCCCCGCCAGCGCATCGGCTACCACCTGCGCGAGCTGGAGACGGCCGGCCTGGTCGAGCTCGTGGAGGAGCGGCGCCGCCGCGGGTTCGTGGAGCGGATGCTGCGGGCGACGGCCGAGGCCTATGTGGTCGACCCGGCCGTCATGGGGCGCCACGAGGGGCCGGCGGACGCCGACCGCCACGCCGCCGAGCACCTGGTCGACGCGGCGGCGCGGACAGTTCGGGACGTCGCCCGGATGCAGGCGGCGGCCGAGCGGGCCGGCTCCCGTCTGCTCACGTTCACGCTCGAGACCGAGGTGCGGTTCCACGCCCCGGCCGACGTCCACCGGTTCACCGACGCACTCGCCGCCGCTGTCGCCGACGTGGTCGCCGCCTTCGACGCCCCGGACGGGCGGCCCTACCGGGTGGTCGCCACCGGCCACCCGGCGCCCGCGGGGGACAGCGACAGATCCGCGATCCGAGGAGGCAAGCCATGACCGACACCGACGACGTCCCGATCATCGAAGTGACCATCGCCGCCCCGGCGGACGAGGTGTGGCGCGCGCTGCGCGACCCGGCGCTGATCCGGCGCTGGCATGGTTGGCACTTCGACGGCCTCGACGAGGAGATCCGGGTGATCTACGTCGACCACGTGACCGCCGACGACGACGGACACGTGCTCATCGTGGACGGCGGCGACCGTTTCACCCTGCACCCGGTCGACGGCGGCACCCGCGTACGGATAACCCGCGCCCCCTTCGGCAGCAACCCCGAATGGGACGCCTACTACGAGGACATCAACGAGGGCTGGGCGATTTTCCTGCAACAGCTTCGCTTCGGGCTGGAACGCCATGGCCTGGCCGAGCGCCGCACGCTCCTGCTGAGCGGCGCTCTGCGGAGTCCGGATGTGCCGCCGGTCGCCGCGCTCGGTCTCGCCCAGGCGGCCGAGCTGCCGGTCGGCGCCCGCTACCGGGCCGCAGCGGCGACCGGAGACATGCTCGAAGGCCAGGTGTTCGCGCGGACCGATCGCCAGCGGCTGTTCACGGTGGACGGTCTGGGCGACGGCCTGCTGGTCGTCGCGGAGCAGCCCCTGACAACATTCCGGCCGGACGGTGGCGGCATGGTCCTGCTCACCGCGTACGGCCTGGACGAGGAGGAGTTCGCCGCGCTGCGGCGGCGCTGGACGGCGTGGTGGGAGTCGGTGCGCGCGGTCCCGGCACGGTCGACCTGAGAAATTCTTGAACCACTCCAACGCGCGTCCGCCGCTAACGGGCGTGCGACGCGCGCGCCGCGACAGCGTCGCGCACCGACTGCGCGCGGGCGTGCACGAGCGCGAGATCGGCCGGGTCTGCCACCTGGCGCTCGGCGTCCGTTACGACGAGGCGGGCTTCTTCCTCGATCGCGGACAGCCGGTCGGGCTCGTCGCGGACGAGCATGGCGCAGTTCTGCAGGAGCCGCAGGAGCGCGTCCGCCACCGTCGGTTCGCGGGCGCCGTACCGCCGGATCAACCCGCATGCGACGGAAAGGAACTCGGGGAACCGCCGGCCCGGTACCACGACGACGGTATCGCCGTCGCGGATCACGTGGTCGCCGAGGTCGCGTGTCGCCAGCGCGCAGAAGATCACCGAGAGGCGGTCGATGGCCTGGATCGCGCTGTACGGGTCGTTGATCGCCGGGGACAGCGCCCGGCAGGCGACGTCGACGAGCTGCCGGAGGCCGAGCGCGGGGTCCTGCTCGAGGGTCCGCTCGAAGCCGATCCGGATCGCGTCGTCGATGATCGGCCGCAGCAGAGCCGGGTCCGGCGTCGGATCCTCCGGCGAGACGGCCCAGATCCAGCCGATGGGCGTCCCCTCGACGACGTGCTCCCCGACGCGGAGGCGCAGCCGCAGGCAGATCCGGTGCCGGCCGGCATAGCGGAGCAGGCGCTGCGGGTACACCACCTGCAGGTACCCGGAGTGCGGCGCCGGAACGGCGATCGCACGATCGGGCATCGGCGGTGCCTGCCCGCCTCCCGGGAGCATCCTCGTACCGATCATGGCCACGGTGTCCCGCTGCACAACGCCCATGACCGCGTCGATCTGGATGGAGTGCGCCAGGTGATCAGCGAAGAACACGACCAGGCCCAGCGAGATGAAGAGGAGTACCAGCGCACCCGACACGGCCAGCCGGGGAAACTCGGCGGTGCGGTTTCCGCCCGACACCCCCACGGTGTAGAGCCCCGCGGCGCTGTAGGCGAACGTGGCGACGAACGCGCTGAGCACGATCTGGTTGGGCCGGTCACGGAGGAAGTTGCGCAGCAGTCGAGGGGAGAACTGGGTGGACGACAGCTGCAGGGCGACCACAGTGAGACCGAGCACGAGCGCGATGACCGTGACCATGGTGCTGCTGACCCCGATCAACAGGATCCGCGCGTCATCCGCCGTGCCCTGGAACGCCAGTGGCGAGCCCGGCCCGAGGTCGATCAGCGACAGCGACGCACCGACCACGAGGGCAACCAGCACGCTGGCGACGGGCAGGACCCACAGCGACCCGCGTACGTACTCCGACAGCGCGTCCCGTCTGATCACCTCGAGCCTCCGCACCTCGGCGCGGGCGCGACCACGGTGCAGGTCTGGCCCGGCCAGCGCATCATGGCACCGCGACGGGCCGGCCCTTACCTTCGCTTCCGGCGTGTGGACGAGCCGGCTCAGCTGACCATGATCGTGTACATGTTACCGCTTCCGGTGCCAAGGGCCGCCGGGCCGAGCGTGACCTGTCCCGCCGGGTAGGCCCTGGTGTACACCTGGAACCGGCGGAACGTGGTGCCGCCCTCGAAGTCCGACAGCTGGTTGCCGGAGTCGATCCAGCTCGCGTCCAGCCAGAGCAGCCTGCCGACCCGGGTGTCCACCGCGACGGCGATGGTCGCCGGGGCCGTGATGGTGAACGTGACCAGCGGGTCGGCGGTGGCCGTGCGGGAGTCGTTCGCCGTGCGGATCCAGCGCGCGCCGATCAGGCCGGCGGGGATGCTGGGCAGCGTCCACGTGCGGTCGCCGTACATGGTGACGCCGGGCTGCAGGTTGTCCTGGATGGACCAGTCGGCGGCGTTGGCCGGGTCGGCCACGACCAGGCCGGTGACGGCGAGGTCGACCCCGCCGGTAATGGTCAGGTTGGCCCGCGCGTACTGGGTGGCGGTGGCGTCGGTGCCGACGATCGTGATCGCGTAGGTTGCATTGCGCGTGTCGGGTGCGGTGGTCACCGTCAGGGTCGCGTCCTGGCCGGGCCGCACGGTGGCCGGGGTGAACCGGGCGGTCGCGCCCGGCGGCAGCCCGGTCGCGGTGAGCGTCACGGGTGCGGGCCGGCCGGACGCCACGGCGGTGTGCACGGTGTAGGTGACGGCCGAGCCGGCGGCGCCGGTCTGCGCGGGCGGCCGCACGGCGAGGGAGAACAGGTCGGCGCCGGTGCGGCAGGACGGCGTGGCGTCCGGGGCGCTGAGCCGGCCGGGAGTGTGCTTGAGGCAGTAGCCGGCGATCGACTGGAAGCCGAGGTCGAACGGGCTCGCGGTGCCGCGCTGGACGGTGACGTTGCGCAGGGTCACCGCACGTCCGGTGTTGGCGATGAACGCCGGACGGCCGTCGTCGGCGGTCAGGTCGAACGCGCTGTTCTCGAACGTGACCCCGTCCACCTGGTGCAGGTAGAACCCGTACGCGGGGCGCACGCCCAGGCTGTTGGGGTTGTAGTCGCCGTTGTCGGCCGGCACCACGTTGGGGTCCGTGGCGGGCCGGCCGCCGGGCAGGGTCAGGTGCACGTTGCGGAAGGTCACGTCCCGGATCTCGTGCCCGGGCTGGCCCCAGAGCGTGGGGCTGAAGGCGCCCGCGACCGTACCCGTGATGTTGGTGTAGTGCACGTCGCGGATGCTGCCGGTGCCCGGGTTGGTGCCGCAGCGGCGCCGGGTTTCGACCTTCTGCAGGATGGGCGAGGCCGTGCCCGACATCGTCACGTCGTCGTAGCGCACATCGGAGATGTTGGCGCCGTCCATCGACACCATGCCCAGACCGGACTTGCCGGCACCGGTGACGGTGATGTGCGAGAACCGGTAGTGCGAGAAGTCGCCGCAGGTCTCCGAGCCGAACATCAGGGCGTTGCAGCATTTGGCCGACAGCTGGGCGTTGCGCACGACCACGTTGCCGTTGGGCAGGGTCGCGCCGAGCGCCCAGTCGCTCTTGAAGGCCAGCGCGTCGTCGTTGGCCGCGATGGTGATGTTGGTGATCAGGACGTTGCGGGTGCTGATGATGTTCCAGCCGTCCCGGTCGCTGGCGGTGTCGATGGTGAGGCGGTCGGAGAAGACCCGGTTGCAGCCGTTGATGAGCATCGCGAAGTGCCCGCCACGGCGCAGCGTCAGGCCGCCGCCGACGAACAGGTTCTCGCAGCGGGTCAGCAAGATGAGCTTGTCGGCCTGGCCGGGCCTGGGGTTGCCGGTGATGAAGTTGCCGCCGCCGTCGATCACGCCAGAGCCGGCGAAGCCGATGTTGTGCAGGTTGTCGCCCCAGATCATCGCGTTGTGGAAGTGGCTGTGGCCGAAGTCCTGGTAGGCGTCGTACGGGTTGGGCTCGGCCACGTCGTAGCCGGTCGGCGCGCCGGTGAGGGTCGCGCCCGCGTCGATGAAGAGGATGACGTTGCTGAGCATGTGGACGGATCCGCCGGCGAGGTAGGTGCCGGCCGGGAACCGCACCACCCCACCGCCGGCCGCGTTGGCTGCCGCGATCGCCTTGTCGACGGCGGGCGAGTCGTTGGTCGTGCCGTCGCCGAGCGCCCCGAAGTCGCGCACGTCCAGGACGTGGCGCCACAGCGCCGCCTGCGCCCCCGCGGTCCCGGCCGCCGGATCGGGAGTCACGGCCGCGGCGGGCGAGCCGCCGAGCGCGAACAGCACGGCCATGATCGAAACCACCGAAACGACGGTCCTCTTCCACGCGGTCCCGAACACGAGCCTCCCCTTCCCCGACACGATCGTGCACACGCTATGAGGGCGCCAATGATCGATCAAGGGCGATTCCTTCGGATGAAAAACGTTTCCAGGAGCACGATCTCGCGAGATTCGGCGGTTTCGGCCGCAGCGTTTGACGGGAAAAGTGACCACGAGCAATATGAAGGTCGGTGGCGTAATCCCGATCCGCAGGGGCCGGTTCACGACATCCCCCAACGTCCTACGGGGCCGGCCCGCTATGACGTCGAGCCCGCCGCGACCATCCGCCTCAGGCTGCTGCGACGCGGGGCTCGGAAGGGCGGCCACGATGACTCTCGCGGCGGAGACACTCCGGCTGAAACTGAGCCCCGTCGACCTGATCCTGATGGCGATCTACTTTGCGTTCGTCCTCGGCATCGGGTTCGCGCTGCGGCGGGCGGTGCGCTCGTCGCTGGACTTCTTCCTCTCCGGCCGGTCGCTGCCGGCCTGGATCACCGGGATCGGCTTCATCTCGGCCAACATCGGCGCGGTCGAGCTGCTCGGGCAGTCGGCGAGCGGCGCCAAGTACGGCGTGTCGATGGTGCACTACTTCTGGATCGGCGCCATTCCCGCGATGGTGTTCCTCGGCATCGTCATGATGCCCTTCTACTACGGGTCCAAGGTCCGCAGCGTGCCGGAGTACCTGCGGCTGCGGTTCGACCCGAAGGCGCACCTGATCAACGCGGTCACGTTCGTGGTGGGCAGCCTGCTCATCGCCGGGGTCAACCTGTTCGCGATGTCCATCGTGCTCGAAGCGCTGCTCGGGATCCCGCTGATCCTGGCGATCGTGCTCGCCGCGCTGTTCGTCCTGTCGTACATCCTGCTCGGTGGCCTGACCGCGGCGATCTACAACGAGGTCATGCAGTTCTTCGTGATCATGATCGGCATGATCCCGCTGACGATCATCGCGATCAAGGAGACGGGCGGCATCAGCAAGCTCTTCGACCGGCTCTCCGCCGAGCACGGCACGGCCTTCGTCCAGCCCTGGGCGGGCACCGGCATCGGCGGGGCGAACCCGGTCGGTGACTGGATCGGCATCATCCTGGGCCTGTCGTTCTGCCTGTCGTTCGGGTACTGGACGACCAACTTCGCCGAGGTGCAGCGCGCCATGGCCGCCAAGAACGGCCACGCCGCCCGCCTCACCCCGATCATCGGCGCCTACCCGAAGGCGTTCGTCCCGCTCATCACCGTGCTGCCCGGGATGGCGGCCCTGCTGCTGATCCCCGGCATCGGTGCCCCCGGCAACCTCCAGTACAACCAGGCGATCCCGGCGTTGATGAACAAGTACCTGCCGGAGGGTGCCCTCGGCGTGGCCGTCACCGGTCTGCTCGCCGCGTTCATGGCCGGCATGGCGGCCAACGTGTCAAGCTTCAACGCGGTGTTCACCTACGACATCTGGCAGGACTACGTGCGGCCCGGCCGGCCCGACCGGTACTACCTGGTGGTCGGTCGCTGGGTGACCGTCGGCGGCGTCGCCGTCGCCGTCCTCACCGCGCTCATCGCGAGGAACTTCAGCAACATCTCCGACTACCTGCAGACGCTGTTCTCGTTCTTCAACGTCCCGCTGTTCTGCGCGTTCATCATCGGGATGTTCTGGCGGCGGGCCACGCGAAGCGCCGGCTTCTGGGGCATCCTGGCCGGCACGGTGGGGGCCGTCGTGGTGTGGGCGCTCTACAAGACGAACGCGTTGACGTTCCGCAGCGACCTGCACGAGACCATGTGGGGCTCGATCGTCGCGTTCGCGCTCGGCGCGATCGCCATGGTGCTGGCCTCGCTGCGGGAGCGGCCGAAGACCGACGAGGAACTCCACGGCCTGGTGTACGGCATGGAGATCCGCGACGCGTCCGAGGCTCTCGCCTACCCGTGGTACCGGTCGCCGGTGGTCCTGGGGGCCGGCGTCCTCGTCATCTGCGCGGTCCTCTACATCCTTGTCGCGCTGGCCTGAGGAGGGTGTCCACATGACGTCACCAGAAGAGCGGCCGGGGGAGAGCAGCACCGACCTGCTGGCCAAGCTGTTCGACCTCCGGACGTTCACCGGTACGCTGTTTCTGATCTTCGGGGTGATCGTCACCATCGTCGGGCTGGGCGCGAGCGATGCCGACATAAATAAGGCGGCCGGGATCAACCTGTCGCTCATCCTCGGCCTGATCATGCTCGTCATGGGCGTGATCTTCATCGCGTGGATGCTGATCAAGCCGCCCGAGGTGCTGCACGGCCACGAGATGTCCGAGGACGACCTGCCCGAGCAGCTACGCCACCGGGGCCTGGAGGCGATCCCCGAGCACTCCGGCGACGAGCCGCCGGAGCCCCCGACCCGACGGCGTCGCGGCGGGCCGCCCGGGCACTGAGGTCAACCCGCCATCG
>WNFX01000114.1_pt1 | contig 129724 bp, 93 predicted proteins | sample 5400111 | NCBI WGS metagenome assembly WNFX01 (sample SAMN13153363, study PRJNA577476) | soil metagenome | isolation source: 40 cm soil or saprolite under grassland replicate 1 | place: USA:California | collected 2016-06-15
AGCGAGATGATCGCCGAACTGGCCCGGTTCGGCGATGAGGAACAGCGGGGCCATGTGGCATGGGGATGGCTGGCCGAACGCCAGCCCGCCGAAACGGCACGGGAGATCCTCACCGCCGCCGAGGGGATGTCGCCGCTGCTGCGTGACGTGGCCGTCGGCGTGGTACAGCGGCTCGGCGAAGACGCGTTGCCGGCCTGGCGGGAGCTGACGGCCGCGCCGCGCGTCGGCCCGCACGCCCGCGCGGTCCTGGCCGCCTGGGACCAGGGACCCGAACCCACCGACGCTGACTGGGATTGGCTGGCGGTGGAGGCCGCGGCTGCCGCGCTGCAGGACAAGGGCCCGGATGAGGCGCTCAGCCGCGTCTGGGAGAGCATGCCGGGGACGGACCTGGACACGTGCCTCGCGGAGGTGCGGGCCACGGGTCACCCGGATGCCGCGGAACTCTCGCAGGAGGTGGCGGAGTTCGCCGCCTCCGGCGCGCCGTGCAGCATCGACCAGGTGGCCGAGCTGAAGGTCTCGCTGCCCGGCTCCCGTCCGCCGATCTGGCGCCGGGTGCGGCTGCCGGTCATAGCCACCCTCGGCGACCTGCACGAGGTCATCCAGATGCTGTTCGGCTGGGACGGCGACCACCTGCACGTGTTCCGGGCGGGGAAGAAACAGTACAGCGACCCGCTCATGGACCTCGACGAGACCCGCAACGAAGAGGCGATCCGGCTGCGCGATGCCATGGCACCCAACGCCGGCAAGATCAGCTACACCTATGACCTCGGGGCATGCTGGGAGCACGAGATCGCGCTGGAGCAGACGCTCCCGCGCGACCGGGGCCAGGACTACCCGGTCTGCGTGGCGTACAACGGCGACTCCCCGGTGGAGTACTGGTGCCAGGACGACCCCGAAGAACCCGAGCCGTTCGACCTGGCCGAGGTCAACCGCAAGCTGGCCGCGCTCGGCGGGGACGAGGAGTGAAGTGGCACCTCGGGCCATGAACCACGGTGGCGGCGAGCCGTCGCTGGGCCAGGGTGGACAGCTTCGAGGCAGGAACGGCCACCCGTGAGATGACCAGGGCCAGCGCCAGGTCCCGCTCCCGGCAGGCGGAGCCGAGCAGCGCGGGCAGCCCCAGCTTGAGCGCCATCGCGTGCACCGCGGCGACGTGCCCGTGCGGCACCGACGCGGCGATCGTGACCGCGCCCGCGGCCTGGACCAGCGCGGTGCCCTTCAGCGCCGCCTCGTGCACACCACTAGCGAGACTGGCGTGACAATTGAGGCCATTAACGCTTTAATAGAAATCGATCGCGAGGTGGCTTCGCATACTCATCCGGCGGGACGTGGCCCTTGTTCCGCATGGTGCGGCGGAGATTAATGATCCGCAGGTCATTCTCTGGTGCAGGGGAGCTTTGGGCCCATTGACCGGTCATCATTGCTGAGTTAGCCTGTCACAGGGGAAGTTCGGAGACTGGTTCGACCTTAGTCGAGCTGCAAAGAACCTAGCCATCGGGTCCACGGCCGGAACTTCCCTGCGGCCCGCGAGCGCGTCTCGGGGAAGTGATCATGGAATTCAGGTTGCTGGGCCCGCTGGAAATTGTGGTGGACGGGAAACCGTTCTTCCTCGCGGCTTCCCGGCAGGGGATTATACTAGCGTTATTGCTTATTGAGGCGAATCAAGTAGTCTCAGTTAACAGGATGATCGACGCAGTGTGGGGCAACGAACCGCCGAAGACTGCGAAGAACCAAGTGCAGATTACGGTATCCGCGCTCCGGCGACTTCTGGGCACCGATGTCATTGTGAGCCGACCACCCGGTTATATGATCAATGCCCCACCCGAAACCCTTGACATTGCCTGCTTCGAGAACCTCACAGCGAGCGGAAACAAGGCCGTCAGCGAGCAGCGAACACTCGACGCGCTCCATGATCTGCGGTCTGCCCTTGCCTTGTGGCGCGGCCCAGCTTTGGATGGAATCCAGAGCGAGATTATCCGGGCGACAGCCACGCGACTAAGCGAAAGAAGGATGTCGACATATCAGGACTGCCTAGATCTTGAATTGCAGTTGGGTCGGCACAGTGAGATAATCGGAGAACTCAGGGAACTCGTCGCCGAGAACCCGCTGAATGAGTTCTTGCGTGGCCAGCTTATGCTCGCGCTCTACCGAGCGGGTCGGCAGGCCGACGCACTGGATACCTTCCGCGCGGGGCGCGTGATTCTGCAGGAAGAACTCGGCCTTGATCCAGGGGCTGAGCTATGCCGTCTAGAACAAGCCATACTCACCCGTAGCGCCAAGATCGACCTGCCGGTTTTCCAGCACCAAGCCAGCGTGCCCGGCAGGGTCGGCGCGAGGCTGACCCCGCACCAGCTGCCGAGAACCGTTGCCGAGTTCACCGGGCGTGCGGAGATCCTCGCCGAAATCAGCGAAGTCATGGCCAGGGACGCGGACGGCTTCTCGCTCACCGTGCCGGTGGTAGTGCTTACCGGCCGGAGAGGCATGGGAAAGACCGCACTCGCGGTTCGTGCCGCGCACCTGCTTAGCCAGGACTTCCCCGATGGCCAGTTCTTTCTGCAGCTTGGCGTCGACATGGAGCACAGCACAGCGTCCCTCCTCGAGCAGCTGCTGCGATCGCTCGGGATGCCGCCCGGCGGGATTCCCCACGACCTGCACGGACGAGCGGCGATGTACCGGAGCCTGCTCGCTGGGCGCCGCGTCCTCATCGTGATCGACAACGCCAGCAACACGAACCAGATCAGCGCGCTCCTGCCGGGCACTCGCGGTTGCGCGGTGCTGGTGACGAGTGATCAGCAGATCATCGGCCTTGACGGCATCCACCAGATCCACGTTGGTGCGCTGGACGATCAGTCCGCCACCAGCCTGCTGGTAACCCTGATCGGGCCGGACCGGGTGAGATCGGAGTCGCAGGCCGCCTGCGAGCTGGTCCGCCTCTGTGAGGGCATCCCGCTCGCGTTGCGTGTTGTGGCGGCCAAGCTCAGCGTCCGGCTGCATTGGCGGCTGTCGCACATGGTCGCGCAGCTACTAGACGAGACCAGGAGACTAGATGAACTCGACCTCGACGGCGTCAGCGTCCGCGCCACCGTCGCGATGGCATATTACGCGCTGCCCGAGCCGGCGCGACGGCTTTTCCGGCGGCTGAGCCTGCTCGGCACGGTCGATTTCGCTTCGTGGGTCGCTGCTCCGCTTCTCGATATGGACATGGGCTACGCGGAGAATCTGCTGCACCAGCTCGTCACGATACACCTGGTCGAAGTGAACGTGACCGGAGACGAGACCGTCCGGTTCTACCTGCATGACCTCGTGCGAATCTACGCGGTCGAACAGTTTGGCTGCGAAGAATCGACCGCGGACCGGCTCGACGCCCTGCGGCGGCTGCTTGGCTGCTGGCTGTTCATCTCGACCACCGCGCATCACTGCCTGTATGGCGGCGACTTCGCGGTACTGCATGGAACCGCCGAGCAGTGGCCGCTTCGCGGCGAGAGCATGGCGCTGCTGCTCCGAAGCCCGGCCGACTGGTTCGTGGCAGAGCGGAACTCGCTCGTCACGGCCATACAGCAGGCCGCGCAGCTTAACATGGACGAGTTGTGCTGGGACCTCGCGGTCACCGCCGCCACGCTGTTCGAGACCGGACTCTATAGCGATGAATGGCGCCGTTCGCATGCCAGTGCGCTAGATGTCATGCAGCGATCCGGCAACAAGCGTGGCGAGGCCGCGCTGCTGTACTCGCTGGGCACACTGGAAGCCAGCGTGCGGCTAGCAACATCACACAGCTACTTCGAGCAATCGCGGAAGATCTTCGATGCGATCGGCGACAGTCAGGGCCAAGCATTGGCAGTCAGCGGGCTGGCGCTCGTCGACAACCTCGACGGTAAGTACGACGAGGCTCTGGAGCGTTACCGGTTAGCGATATGTGGATTCCGGGCGTCCGGCGACCGGGCCAGCGAAGCCTATACCCTTAAGACGATGGCGCAGATAAGCGCCGACCGGCTCGACTATGCCGTCGCCGAGCAATTTCTTGACGATGCGCTCACTATTGCCCGAAACCTCGTCGCGCCAAGGTTGACCGCGCAGATCCAGTATGCCCTCGCCGAACTTCAGCTCCGCAGGGGGAGAGTGGAAGCGGCGGCGGATACACTCCCCTCCGTCCTGCGCCTCACCAAGGAAGCCGGTGACATTGTCGGCCAAGCGTACACGCTGGCGGGCCTGGGAAATACCAGGCGGGTACTTGGTGACCTCAAGGGTGCCGAATCCGCGCTCGAAGCGGCTCTTGACCTCGCCGGGATCGCCGGTAACAATCTGATCCGCGGCCGATCGCTGCTTGGGCTTGCCGAACTTCATTTCGCTACGGGCGAAGGGCACCGTGCACTGGCCCGGATTGACGAGGCTCTCACGGTATTCAGGGAACACGGCGCAAAAGGGGTGTGGCAAGCTAGAGCGCTGGAACTGCTTGGGCGCATTCACGAACGAGCCGGCCGAATTGACATCGCGGCTCATGCATGGCAGGCGGCGGCAGAAGGGGCCGCAATGACCGACCCCGTGCTCGCCAGCCAGATCGCGCAATCGCTCGCACGACTGCGCGCGAGCGATTACCCGCTGCTTGCCGAGTGATACTGCAATCGTCGGCCGCAGCGGCCCTGCGAGTCCGGTCACCTTCTGTGATGGCCACCGCACCATCGTCGCAACCGCCAGAGGCAGAGCCAGCTGACCGCTGACACTTCCGCGGTACCGGGCGCAGCACGAGTGAGCGGCTGGCGAACGCGCCGGCCTGGTGCAGCTCGCCACCGGCCGCGCGCCAGGCCGCGCGCCAGCCAACCAGAACGTGCCTGGCCCATAACAAGGAGCGCACGGCAGGCACATGCGCCGCCGAAAGCGTTGCGAAAGCGCGGTAATGCCGGATTACCGCATCGTAGTCCTTAGCCGAGATCCGCGTTTAGCGAGTTTTCGTTCAATACTGACGCGCACAACTGGAATTAGCGACGAGCATCCTTCTTCATGGAGAAAGATCATGAGAAAGACCACGACTATACGCATACCCGGGCTAGCAGGCTGCTGCCCGCCAACGTCAGTGCTGGACTTATCATGACCGGCCGCATCCACAAGCAGCGCCCCGTACGACCCGGACCCGGCGCGGCGGTAGCCGTCAGTTCGGCACCCGGCCGGGACCGGGTCGCCGATGGGCAGGACCCTCGACATGGCGCCTGACGCGCTCGTAGCCATCCCGGAAGCAGTGGAGGTCAGCTGGGACACCGAACTGTGCCTGGAACTAGTCAGGACCCTGCTGTTCAGGAACGCCAGCACGCAGGATCTGGTCTCGCTGATGGCCATCTGCGGGTTCGACACCACGCGTGACTATGTGGCCATCCGCGCCCGCCCGCTCGCCGGGCACAGCCTGGAGTCACTGGCGCATGAACTCCGCGCCGCGGAGTCCTTCCGGCGCCGAGCCGGCCTGATCGCCGCCATCGACGGTGAACTAGTGGGTTTCGGCACCTTGCCGCGACAAGAGGTACGGGCCGGCGTAGTTGGTATTGGGCTACCAGGAACGCCGGAGCGGCTCGGGGATTCGTTCCGGGTGGCATCCAGAGTGCTCGATGTCGCACAGGCTTACGATTATATGGGGCTGCAAAGCCTGGAGACGCTCGGCCTGCTGCTCACTGTCGTCGCGGACGCCGATGTTGGCGAAACCTTGCAATGGCGCTACCTTGTGCGTACCCACGATGCTGGATCGCTGCCCGAGCTGATGACCACCCTGCGGACCTACCTCGCCTGCGGCATGAGGCTCGACCCCACGGCGTCCGCCATGAGCCTGCACCCGAACACGGTGCGCAACCGGATCGCGAAATTCCAGGAGGCCACCGGCGCCAGGCTGCGGGATCGGATGGTCGCCATCGAGGTGTGGTGGGCGCTAGAGCGTACGGCGGTCACCGGCCTGCCGACGGATGACCCCGCCGCCGCCTTGCCGGGCCTGGGTTCGCGCCGGTCACTCACCTTCCGGCGTCCGGTGCGCGACAACAGCGCCAGGGACACAGCGAAACGGCGGGCCGAGTTCCTGCGTGGGTTGCTCCGCGGCACGTTGACGCCAGCCGAGCGGTGCCGCGAGATCATCACGCGGGGCATTGACGATCGTCGCCCCTACCGGGCGCTGCGAGCGCGGCCAGCACCGGGGCGATCCATCGACGACCTGGCCAGGGCGCATGGTTTCACGTTCGGCCGCGATCCGCGTGGCGGCCTCGGTGCGGTGGTGCACGGCGATCTGGTGGGGTTCAGCGTCGAGCCCTCCCGCGCGGCGCTGCCAGGAATCTCCGGCGTCGGGCCCCCCAGGCCGTTACACGCGCTCAGCGAGTCCTTCCGGATGGCGTCGCGGGCGCTCGGCATCGGCGAGAGCCGCAACTGGTCTGGGCTCTGCGAGTTCGAGAGACTTGGCCTGGTCTGTGCGATATCCGCGGACGCCGTGGTCGGAGATGCGCTGTACCGGCGGTATCTGGCCCCGCTTGGAGACAACGAATTCGCCGACGACGTCTTGAACACGCTGAAGGTCTACCTGCGTGAGGGCCTGCACATTAACCGGACCGCGGAACGCCTGTTCGTGCATCCGAACACCATCCGCTACCGGATCCGCCGGTTTGAAGAACTGGCCAACGTCCAGCTGCGCCGGACTTCGGTGGAGACTTTCCAATTGCTTGGCGCGCTGGCGTACAGTGCCGGATTCAGTTCCCCTGGCACGATCGCCACGACTCGGCACCAGCCTGCGTCCGCGCCGGCCAGCTTTACCGGCAGACAGCTTACCTCAAACCCGTAGGGACGGCCGATCGACACCAGGTTAGTCAGCCGTTCCAGGTGGCAGTATTCATGCTTACGGCCATAGAAATGGGCCGGCCACAGCGTAGACTGTTCACCGGTCCGCACATATTCATCGAGCATCCGCAGGAATGGCGCGTCGAAGCCGAAACTGTCCACCCCGATAACCCGTATCCCCTGGCCGACGAGATACTCTGTGGCATCCGCGCTCACCCCGCGGAACCGTTGGAAGTAGCCAGGCCGCCCGATTTCGCGATCACCAGCCGTGTACAGCAGGACGATGTCGAGCGGCTTCAGCTCGTAGCCAATCTCTGCCAGCGCTGCCTGGACTTCCTCCTTGGTCACGGCCTCGTCCGCCGGTCCCCGAGTGAGGTCGAGCAATACCCCGTCGCCGTGGCACCACTCCAGCGGCACCTCGCAGATTGTGCGCCCGGGTCCGCCCCCGGCGACCCGTGAGCCGTAGTGGAAGGGAGCGTCCATGTGCGTCCCGGTGTGAGTGGTGAGCGTGTAATGCATGAGGGAGAGGCCCTCGCCGGCCGGAAAGTCCTTATGCGTTACGCCCCTGCCCAGCCGGTGCCGCAGCAATCTGAGCCACCGGTCCACCCGGCCTCGCGCCAGCAGATACGCATAGGACTGGCCGAGCAGGTCGGCGCCAGACCGGTGGTTGATGATCTTGCGCAAGACCGGTTCCGGCTCCAACTGCGCGGGGTCGACCGCGACGCTGAGGTCAACGATCCGCCGGCGAGCCCCGCGGCCCCTCGTGACCGTTGCGCCCCGCGCGACCGGGTCGGCGTTCATGCGCCGACCGCGCCGAGCTGATCGGCCAGCCAGTCGCTGAACCGGGGAATGAAATCGCCAAAGTAGTTCGTGGCCACGTGACGCTCGCCTGCGTAACTGATCAGCTCGGAGCCGCCCCGCGCCCAATCGAGCATCCGCTGGCAGGACTCGATGGGAATAATGGAATCCAGTTCACCGTGGATTGCCAGCAGCGGAATCCGCAGCGGCTCGACCTGTTTCAGGTTGAGCGAAGCGTGACAGATCCGCTCCATCGCGTCGTCATCCGGAACACCGAAGACAAACCGGAAGTCGGTTCGCACCATCGAGTTGATCTGCCGGTAGTTATCGTGATCGAAGCCGCCGGACAAGTTGACGCAGGCGCGCAGGCCGCAGATGCGGGCGGCCGCGCGAGCCGCCAGGTAGCCGCCGAAGCTCACGCCGAAGATCCCTAGCCGGCCTGCGTCCACCGACGCCAGTCCCCTTACCGTGTCTGCCACCGCGGTTACCACGTTCTCGAAGTCGACCGGCATCGGGAGTTTGCCAGCGAACACGCCCTGCCCTGGCCCGTCGAAGACCACTGCGGCCATGCCGCGGGCGGTCAGTTCCCGCGCGAACGCATAGAGCTCGACCTCCTTGGCGGAGTCCAGGCCGTTGATGAGAATCACCGCTGGCAACGGCCCGGCGCCCCGAGGCGCTATCAGGTAACCCGGCATGGCCAGTTCCCCGTAGGGAATCGTCAACGGGCTGACCGCCTCACGCAGGTAGGGAATGCTACGGTCGAATAGCTCGGTCACCTTGCGCCGGCTAGCGCCTTTGCTCGCCGGGTCGTCGAAGAAGAAGAACTCGGCGAAGTGATGACATGCCGCCGCCTTGAGTCCGCAGACCCGGGCGGTCTCCAGATGGCCGGCCTGGATCCCAGCGGCGAACCGCCGCTCATAATCCGCCCCGAGCTCCGACCAGCGCTGGTGCCAGTGCGCCCAGTCGCCGTGAGTGCTTTCCTTGCGCACGTCCTTGAGCACGTTGGTGATGTCGCCCCAATCCAGCCCGGCTTGGCCGAGGCGGCTGAAGAACAGCTCGCAAGTCTCGAAGGTCTTCTGGGACATCCCGTTGGCCGCTGTTCGCGGGCCCCAGGCATCCCTCAGCCCGTCGGCGGCCGACCCGATGGTATCGCCCTGACCAGACTCCACCGGCAGGCTGAGATCGATCAGGCGTCGGCTCACGAGGGGCTCCCGGCGGTCTGCGCTCGCCGTTCTGCCTCCTGACGTACCGCGGCAAGGTCAGCGTGGCTATTGCGTTCGACCGCGGCCTTAAGCAGCGCGGTGGCCTGTTCCACTGTGGGAACGCTGTCGGTAGGGCGTGCGGCGAAGTCATGGGTGAGGACGAGCTGAGTCCGGTTCACGTCAAGCGAGAGCGCGCGCCACTCGCCGCCCATGTACTTGACCATCGGGGCGTTCTCCACCTGGCGGTAGGCAATGGCGCGGTGCTCGCGGTCGAGATCCCGGCGGCTCACCCAGCTTTGCCGTCGCCCCATGACGTCGACGACCAGCCGCGCGATCTGATGGGTTTCGCTTTCCTCGAGCATCGTCACGGACTCGGTCGGAGGGAACAGCTCGGCGTAGCCCTCGACGTCGGCCAGCACGTCATAGACGATGTTCGCGTTGGCCTCGACGGTTACGGTGTGCTCGGTATGATACATTTCTCTACCATTCTCGCTCTTCGGTGATGGCATCTCTTCGTGGTTTGCGTAAGCAGCCTCGTACCGCAATTTGCCACGCCATTCTTTAATGAACTCGTGCGCGGCAGGAAGTTCGGAGAACTTCTGCAGGGTTGGCAAGTCGGCACAGCTGAACTGCGCGATGTGCGTTGCTGTGATTCCCTTGGCTTGCTCATCGACGGGAAGAAGCAGGTGCGGCTTGCAGTCAAAGGTCGCTACCAGGCCAGATCCGATCGCGAGATCACGCATGCCATCGAAGAAACTCTGGATGTCTTCCTCATCGGTCGCCGCGGAGAATCGGTAAATTAGGGTGTGCGCGATCACATTCTTCTCCTTAATGCTCGGATTCGTGCGTGTCGACGGTGATCGAGAAGCCCCCGCCCAGTCGTATGGACACCCCGGTGCCTGGCCGGCCGAGGGCGGCAAGCAGCCTGGCAGCCGCGGACAAGGTGGGTACCCAGTCGCTCTCCGACCCCGCGGCGGCCGGCGGGCTGAACCGCAGGTCCCGCAGCGACGCGATTGCCCGCGGGCCCGCGGGCATCCAGCGGCGGATCGCGAACACCACCGCGCCCTCGGCCGGTCCATCCGACGGGAGCGGCTCGTCCGGCGCCCAGTCGCGCAGCGCGAAGTCATTGGCCAGGGACTCCACTGCCCCCACCACGGCGACTTCGACGGCGTCCCTTTCCAGCGCGTCCCTGGCCAGCCACAGCGCCTCGGCGAAACCGGATTCCCGCCCTGCGGCGGTCTTGGAGCAGCCACGCAGGTCCAGGCCGATCGACGCCTCGCCCTGTGCGGCGGCTGGGAACCATGCGGTGGCCTGGTAAGCGCGCATCGCGGCTACTCCCCGCTCCACCAGCGCGCGGAGTTCCGGCTCCCCGTAAGACCAACCCGCTCTGGTGTTGGCCAGGAACAGGCCGATTCGGTCGCTGGCAGGGCGCTGCTGGGCCGACAGCGCCCCGAGCACATCGGCGATGGCCAGGTAGGCCACCGCGGAGAAGCGATCGATGCGTCGCCGCAAGCTGGCGGGCAGTCCGGCTCGTTCCCGCGGATCGGACCGGAACGCGGGCAGGCTCACCGGGCTGCCACGGCGCGTCAGCCGAATTCGTTCTGCGCCTGGCAGCCACGCCCCGGACGCGGCCACGTCCAGGACCGACACCGTCGTCCTCATGAGGCCCTCCGCAGCACGGCCGCGGTGTGGATGCCAGAAAACCCGCTGCTGGTCTTCACCACGACCTCAGGCTCGGCCAGGCGTGGCTCGCCCACGACCACATCCAGTGGCACGTCCAGGGTCTTCTTCGTGGTGTTCGCGGTCGGGGGCAGCATGCCGACCGGCATGTACCTGACGAGCCCGCCGATCTCCAGCAGGTTGGACGCGCCGAGAGCGTGCCCGTTGACGCCCTTCTGCGCCACCACCGGCAGTCGCTGCGTCCGCGCACCGAATACGTCGTGATACGCGGCTGTCTCACTGGCATCGTTGAGCTTGGTCGATGTGCCGTGCGCGTCAAGCAGGTCGACCGCGGCCGGGGGCAGCCCGGCGTCGGCCAGGGCCATGCGCACAGAGGCGGCGATGTCCTGACCGCTGGTCCTGATGCGGGTCATGTGGTAAGCGCTGGAGACCGATGCCCAGCCGAGCATTTCCAGCAGCGGCACGGCTCCACGGGCCAGGGCCACCGCGCGGTCCTCGAGCACGACGGCGGCGGCGCCCTCGCCGAGCACGAAACCATCGCGCTCAACAGAGAACGGACAGGACGCTCGCTCCGGGTCCACATCCCGCTTGGACAGCGCGCCGATCTTCTGGAACGCCGCCACCACGATGGGACACATCGTCGCCTCGGCGGACACGACCAGCACGCGGCTCGCCCGGCCGCTGGCGACGGCGTCGAACCCGCTGCCCAGTGCGTCCAGACCAGCCGTGCACCCGGTCGACAGCGACAGCGACCATGCCAGGCGACCCACCTCATGCCGGGCGTGCGCCCACCTGGTGACCAGGTCAAAGCCGAATGACCCGGTCGGCAGCGAACTGCCATCGCGGAAGGCGTGCTCGAGTTCCACCGACGCGCTGATGGCGGTGGCTGCGACGACCGAAGTGCCCGCCTTCTCACCATCGTCAAGGCCCGACTCGGCCAGCGCCTCTGTGATGGCCAGGTCGGCGAACGCGACGTGCCTCGGCACGCCGGCGATCCCGACATCGCCAGGGACCGCGGCACCGACGGCCCTGCCGAAACCGGCGAACAGCGGGCCGGTCAGGTGGCGGGCCATGGACCGGCCGGCCAGCAACCCGGACACGTGCGCTGCCGAGTCAGCTCCGGCCGGCGACACCGCGCCGAGGCCGGTAATGACGACTCGATGACGTGTCGGCATGACTGGCACCTTTCGATCTGACGCCGCCTATTCGCTCTCCGCCCTATGGCGCGCATTTCCCTGCAGCATGCAGATCTGGAATCTATCGGCACGTGCGGCACCCGGCAATGTAACGATGCCACAAAAGTCATCCGGCAGATTTGTATGCCTCCGTTTAAACCAATGCTGACCAGCCGGTATCGGGAAGGACTCTGTGCAATTAAGCCAACGCTTCCATGACCATTTTGTGAGCCTCGCACAATGCGGGGGCGCATCTGTGGTAAGTCTCTTGACGGCGCATTTCGAGTGGCCTCTAATGACCGCCAGGGACTCTCATGTTCATCTCAGGCTCAGTGCAGCCGATGAGGGCGAACTGTCAGGGAGGCAGCCGTGACATCTACCAGTGACACCTGGGATACCCGGGATACCCGGGGTGCGGCACCCCGGGATACCCGGGGTGCCGCCACCGAGGTGGCCGAGTGGCTCCGGTGCCCGTCGTGTCACGAGTTGATCTACGCGAAACGACTGCGCCGTTACCTGGGCGTGTGCCCCGGATGCGAGGTACACCACAGGTTGTCCGCCAGGGAGCGGATCAGCCAGCTCGCGGACACTGGTTCCTTCCAGGAGTTCGAGGCGTGGCTTCCGCTCACTGATCCGCTGGAATTCGTCGACTCCAGGCCCTATCAGGAACGGCTGACGTCCGCACGCACCGCTACCGGCGAGCAGGAGGCCGTGGTGTGCGGGGAAGCCGCGGTGGATGGCCACCGGCTGGTGCTGGCCGTGATGGACTTCCGCTTCCTTGGCGGCAGCCTCGGTACCGGCGCCGGTGAGCTGCTGGTGCGCGCCGCGGAATACGCATTGCTCGCCAGGCTGCCGCTGCTGGTGGTCACCGCTTCTGGTGGTGCCCGCATGCAGGAAGGCGTCCTGTCCCTGCTGCAGATGGCCAAGGTCAGCCAGGCGGTCGCCCGGCTGGGCGAGGCGGGGCTGCTGTTCGTCACCCTGATCACCGACCCGACCTACGGCGGGGTCGCCGCGTCGTTCGCCACCCAGGGAGACGTGATCATCGCCGAACCCGGGGCACGGCTGGGCTTCGCTGGCCCACGGGTGATCAGGGACACGCTGCTGGCCAAGCTGCCACCAGGGTTCCAGACCGCTGAGTTCCTGCTCGCCCATGGCGCTATTGACATGATCGCCGAGCGCGGGCGGCTGCGTGAGGTGGTGGCCACGCTGTTGCGCTCAGCCTCTGACGGCCGCCCTGACCGGCCCTGGACCGGGCCGGGCGAGCATAACGGCCTGGTCACCGACCCGGAAGCGCCGCATGCCCGGTCCGCATGGGAGGCGGTCGGCCTGGCACGGCATCCTGGCCGGCCAACCGGCCGTGAGTACATCGGGTTGCTCTCCGACTCATTCCTCGAACTCCACGGGGACCGCCTGCAGGCCGATTCACCCAGCATCATCGGCGGCATCGCCAACCTCGCCGGCACGCCGGTGATGGCGGTGGCCACCCAGAAGGGCCACACCACCCGCGAGCTGATCGACACCAACTTCGGCATGGCTGGGCCGGAGGGATATCGCAAAGCCCTGCGGCTGTTCCGGCTGGCCGAGCGGCTCCGCATACCGGTCGTCACGCTCGTCGACACCCCGGGCGCGTACCCCGGCGTGGCGGCGGAGGAAAACGGTCAGGTGTCCGCGATCGCGGCGAACATCCTGGCACTGACCGCGTTGCGGGTACCCGTGGTCTCGGTGATCACCGGTGAAGGCGGCAGCGGTGGTGCGCTCGCCCTCGCCGCGGGTGACCGGGTCCTGATGTTCGAGCACAGCGTTTACTCGGTGATCTCCCCGGAAGGCTGCGCGGCGATTCTCTGGGATGCCTCGGCGACGGCCCAGGCGGCGACCGCACTCCGGCTGACCGCCGATGACCTGCTCAGGCTCGGCGTGATCGACGGTGTGATCGCCGAACCGGGAACCGGCGCGCATACCGACCCGGTCGCGGCGGCCAACCGCCTCGGTGCCGCGGTGCGCGGCTGCCTGGCCGAGGTGCACGAGATCCCCGCGGACCAGCTGATCGCCCAGCGCCGCAAGCGGCTGCGTGCCATGGGATCACCCGGCACGTGCAAGGCGGCTGGTAGCGAAAGGGTGCTCGCAGGATGAATGCCGCCGAGAACTCCCCGCATCACGACGGGGCGCGAGAAAACGGGGAGCTAGCCGGCGGCCTGCTCCGCCAGCTCAACGACGCGGCATGCGAGCTGGTCGCCAGCGTGCAGGGCCCGTTGCGCCGACTGCGCCTGAATAGTGGTGAAACGGCTGTAGAACTCGAATGGTCACCCGCGACGCGGCCGGCGGTACCGCTGGCACCAGCCCGCCAGGCGCTGGCCAATCCAGATCCGGCCGCGCCGCCATGCCCGGATGAACGATCGCTGGCCCGTTCGCCAATGGTCGGCACGTTCTACTGCGCGCCTGCTCCGGGCGCGCCGCCGTTCGTGTCCGTCGGCAGCACGGTCGAGCCGGACACGGTGATCTGCATCGTAGAGGCGATGAAGCTGATGAATCAGATCACCGCCGAGCGCGCGGGCGTGGTGCGCGATGTGCTGGTGTCCGACGGGCAGCCGGTCGAGTTCGACCAGCCACTCATGGTGATAGACCTGCTCGGGCCGGCCGGCGGGGGTTGAGTCGTGTTCGGGAAGATCCTCATCGCCAACCGCGGCGAGATCGCCGTCCGGGTGGCCAGGACATGCCGCGAGCTGGGTATCAAGACCGTCGCCGTTTATTCGACCGCTGACCGGGATTCCACCGTAGTCCGGCTCGCCGATCACGCCGTCCACATCGGCTCACCACCGGCTAAACGCAGCTATCTGTCACTGCCCGCCATCATCGAGGCGGCCAGGGCGACCGGCGCGGAAGCCGTGCATCCCGGTTACGGGTTCCTGTCGGAGGATCCAGACTTCGCAGAAGTTTGCGCGGAAAACGACCTGGTGTTCATCGGTCCCCGGCCAGAAGTGATGAAACGGCTCGGTGACAAGGCAGCCACCCGCGCGCTGATGCAGGCGGCCGGGTTGCCGCTGCTGCCGGGCACAGTGGCGCCAGTGGCCTCAGCGACCGAGGCGAGGGCGGCAGCGGAGGAGATCGGGTTCCCGATCATTCTCAAGGCGGTAGCTGGGGGCGGTGGCCGGGGCATAAGCATCGTCCGATCCGCCGCGGACCTGGCAGAGGCCTTTCAGCGGACCAGAGCAAACACGAGGGCGGTGTTCGGGGATGGCCGACTGTACCTGGAACGCTACCTGGTGCAGGCCAGGCACGTGGAGGTCCAGGTGCTCTGCGACACCCACGGCAACGGCGTCAGCCTGGGCGACCGGGACTGCTCCGCCCAGCGGCGGCACCAGAAACTGGTTGAGGAAGCGCCCGCGCCGAACCTGCCAGAGGTGACCCGCACTGAGATGAGCGCGGCGGCGATCAGGGGTGCGCAGGCCGCCGGTTTCACTGGCGCTGGAACGATGGAGTTTCTCATCGACTCCGCAGGCAGCTTCTACCTGATGGAGATGAACGCGCGGCTCCAGGTCGAGCATCCGGTGACCGAGATGGTCACCGGTATCGACCTAGTGGAACAACAGATCAGGGTCGCCGCGGGCGAGCGGCTCGGCTTCGGTCAGCAGGACGTGACAATCACCGGTTCGGCGGTGGAGTGCCGTATCAATACCGAAGATCCCGGCCGCGGCTTTCTGCCCACCCCTGGCACACTGGAACGGTTTGAGCCGCCCGGCGGGCCGTTCACCAGGGTCGACACGCATGCCTTCGCCGGCTATGTGATCCCGCCCTACTACGACAGCCTGCTGGCGAAACTCGTGGTATGGGCTCCCAGCCGTCCGGCGGCCATCACCCGGATGAGCCGGGCGCTTGACGAGCTCGTTATGTCTGGACCCGGCGTCTGCACGACCACTAGCTTCGCCGCCGAGATCGTTGAGAACCCGCTGTTCCGCGCTGCGCGGCACACCACGGACCTTGTGGACAAGATCATCACTGGCAGAGCCGACCTGGAAACGGCAAGGAGATAACTCATGAACAGCGACACGCAAGGCATCGCGCAGGCAGAACTGCGCCAGATCCTGCTCGACGACATCGGCATCGACGGGCAGCTGCTAACCGAGGCCACAGGCTGCTCGCTAGGCGACCTCGGAGTCGATTCGATAGCCCAAGTCGAACTCTCCGTCGTCCTGCGCAACCGGTTCGGTATCACGATAATCCCAGACGACGTCAGCGACATGTCGCTCGACGAGCTAGCCGTTTGCCTGGGCATTTTTCCAGCGAGTAACGGAAGGGGCGGAAAATGCTGTTAGCAGGGAAGACCGCGGTCGTTACCGGCGCCAGCGAAGGCATCGGGTTCGCCATCGCCTCAGCGCTGTCCGACGCCGGCGTGAATACTGTTCTGACGGGCCGGCGCGAGCACATGCTGGTGCGGGCAATAGAGAAGCTGGGCAGCTCATCGTCCTACGTGGTGGGCGATATCGCTGAGCGAGGCACGGCCGAGCGCACGATGCGGTGCGCGGTCGACCGGCGCGGCAGCGTGGACCTTCTCGTATGCAACGCGGGAATCCTGCTGCCTGGCACCGTCGCGGAGCAGCCGATCGACGAGGTGGACCGGCTCATCGGCGTCAACCTGCAGGGCACGATCATGACGGTCCGGGCGGCCGCGCCCGTCCTCGCCGCCGGGCAGGACGCCGCCGTGGTCGTGATCACCTCGTCCATCGGCCGCAAGCCGGCCCCCGGCCTGGGCATCTACGGCGCGACCAAGGCCGCGCTGCACTACCTGGTGCCGACCTGGGCCGCCGAGCTCGCTTATCTCGGCATCCGGGTGAACGCCGTGTGCGCCGGCATCACCATGACGCCTGGCGTGCGAATGGCCGCCGATCGAATCGCCGGCCTGGAAGACATGGCCATCGGCACCAACCTGATCAAACGGATGGCAACCGCCGAGGAGGTAGCACGGCCGGTGCTTACCCTGCTCGACGGCTCGCTCAGCGGGTATGTGACCGGCTCGGTCTGGGACATCGACGGTGGCCACCTGCTTGACCTGCGTGGGGCGGAGGCGTAGCGATGGCGCATGACATCATCGTCGTCGGCGGCGGCCATCATGGCCTGACCACCGGCGCATACCTGGCCAAGGCCGGGCTGGATGTGCTCGTGCTGGAGGGGAAAGACTACGCCGGCGGCGGAGTGGTCACCAGCGAGGCGACCCTGCCCGGTTTCCGCCACGACCTGCACGCGATCGCGCACATCTTCATCCAGGGCAACCCGCTGATCCGCGACGACGAACTGGGCCTGCTCAGTGAGCATGGGCTGAGCTACGTGTATCCCGACCCGAGCATCGCCGTCGTGTTCGGCGACGGCGAACACATCCCGTTTTACCGCGACGTGAACCGGACCGCGGCCGCCATCGCCAAGATCTCGCCCAAGGATGGAGAGAATTACCTGCGGTTCCACGAGTTCGCCAGCCCGCTGCTCGACATGCTGCTTGACGGGTTCTTCTCGCCTCCGCCCCCGCTGGGCGCCCTGTTCTATGAGCTCGACCAGAGCAAGACCGGCCAGGAACTGCTTCGCCTGCTGATGATGAGCTACCTGGATGTGTGCGACGAGTGGTTCGAGCATACGAAGGTACGAGCCGCGCTCGCCCGGTGGGTGTCGGAGCTCCTTGTCGCGCCGGAAGAAGGCGGCACAGGAGCGTTCCTGCTGACCATGGTCCCGCTCATCCACCGATTTGGCCTCGGCTACGCGATCGGCGGCTCGAAGGCGCTGACCGATGCCACTATCAGCGCGCTTGCCAGCGCGCGCGGCACGGTCAGGACTGGCGCGCCAGTGACTGAGTTCACGTTCGCCGGTAACCGGGTGTCTGGCGTTCGGCTGGCCTCGGGCGAGGTCATCGAGGCAAGCCGCGCGGTGGTCGCCGCACTCAATATCAAGCAGTTGCCGGACATGACAGGGCACCGGTTCGGCCCCGACTGGGATCGCGCGGTCGCCCGGCTCAAGCCGGCCAGCTTCTCGCTGCTGGTCGGGCACCTCGCGCTCAGTGAGGCCCCGGAGTTCAAAGCGGGTCCGACGGTCACGGGTGCCGGTTTCCAGGAGGTCGCCGTGCCGCTACCGGAGCTGCGCCAGCAATTCGACCGGCTGAAGTACGGCGAGCCGATTTGCGCGATTCCAAGTATCGGCGTAGCGAGCGCCTGGGATCCGAGCCGCGCGCCGGGCAATCAGCACACCCTCTACCTGCTGGCGTACGCGCCACGGGAACTAGCCGAGGGTGACTGGAATCAGCGCAAGGATCAGGTCTTTGATGCCATATTCGACACGTTTTGCGGTCTTACCACGAACATGAGCCGGGACAAGGTGCTCAGCCGGGTAGTGCACAGCCCACTAGACACGGAGCGCTTCAACGCGTCGTGGCAAAGCGGTGACCCTGGGCACCTCGGCAGCCAGCTGTTCCAGTTCATGGGTTACCGTCCGCTGCCGAATATGGGTTACCGGCTTCCCGCGAAGGGCTTCTATCTGGTAGGCCCGTCCACTCATCCCGGTCCCGGCGTCACCGGCGGCGGCCGGGCAGGCGCCCAGGCCATAATGCGTGACCTTGGCATCAACTTCGGCGATGTGATCAGGCCGCGTCTGGCAACGACGGGGCGAGCGGACTAGGCGGCAAACGGCAACTCCGGAAAAGCTACACCCCACGGCCATCCACCACACGGCCGGCCGGCTCGCGACCGCGTTCGCTGTCGACCCGTTCATGCGATGCCCTGCTCATGCGATGTGGGGCAATGCCGACCGCGTCCGCGTCACCGGATACTCGCGGCAACGTGAGAGAACGGGGTGATGATGGTCATGATATGGCACTCGCCATCAGTGTCGGCGAGCCGGACCTGCAGGGCGATCTGTTTGTAGCCGGCCACAATGCCCAGGCTGGTAAAGTACGCGTCAACGTCGATCAGCACGCCGCAGTTCTCGGCATAGGCCCGGCTTTCCGCTCCGGAGGAGTATCTGAAGTTCCCGCGAGAGCTGGTAAGTCCGCCTACGCGTATGGCCGGCTCCCCGACTTGGCGGATGACGAGACTCACTTGGACACCTTCCGCAGGGCGGCCGTGCATTCCGTCAATCACACTGACCTTTATTTTCACGGTAACTCGGCTCTTCCGAAAAGTTCCTGGCGGACGCTAAGATTTCCGCTATAGCTTGGTGCCCAATAATCCGAAGTAATTATACGCCCTTGCCCGTCAGTAGCGCTATCGTTCCGCTTTCAGATCGCTTGCATCGCGATCTTAGCTAATATGACTGCGGTGATAACGCATTGATAACGATCCCTATGGCGGTCTGCGGTTTGCTGGCAGCAAAGAAGAACTGTGACACCGCGTCACACGGAACCGAAGGTACGTCATGATCGTAACAGCTCGCGGCAGAACTCTTATTCCCGTTATTATCGCATGGCTAGCGGTTGGCTGCGCGGCCAGCCTCATCGCGGCTGTCATCTGGCTCACGCATCACAACCCCACGACCGCGAACACGGGAGCGGTCGCGGGCGCGACGGCACTCGTGGCTTTCGGCCCCCCGTGGACGGCTCCCCTCTCGGGCACTTCGATTCTATGGAAATGATGGGAACGCAGGAGAAACGGAGATCACATGGTGGAGGTCATCGGAGCAGGCCTGCCGCGGACGGCAACCCTCACCCAGAAAATTGCCCTCGAGATGCTCGGGATCAGCCCGTGCTACCACATGGTCAACGTGCTGAGCGACCTGAGCGGGGTCCAGCAGTGGAGCGACGCAGTCGACCGGAAAACCGGCGGCGGCCAGGTCGCCTGGAGCAAGATCTTCGCCGGATTCCGGGCCGCCGTCGACTGGCCGAGCGCCTTCTTCTACCGGGACCTGATGGAAACCTACCCCGACGCCAAGGTGCTGCTCAGCGTCCGCGACAGCGAGGCCTGGGCGCGGAGCATGCACCAGACGATCTGGGGGGGCCTGTCCGGCGACACCATGCTGCACGACCTGGCGGTCGCGCGGGCGCGGATCGAACCCGGATGGCGCCAGTTCCTCACGCTGATGCAGGACATGTGGGCACGGAGCGGACTACTGGACGCCTCGCAAGGCAGCTTCGACACCAACGCGCTGGCGGTAGCCATGGAGCGATACAACCAGCAGGTCCGCCAGTGCGTACCGCCGGAACGGCTCCTGGTCTGGTCGCCAGCGCAGGGATGGGAACCACTGTGCGAGTTCCTCGGCGTGCCGGTGCCGTCAGCCCCGCTGCCCCGGGTCAATGACTCGGGATCCTTCGTGGCCATGTTCACCGGGGACTGCATGACCGCGCTGAACCGCTGGTATGACCAGCAGTACGCGTCCCGCCAGGGCCAGCAGCAGCCCGGTCAGATGCCCGCGTGAACGTACGCAGCCAGGAAGGGACGGCCTGGCCAGTAATGATCCCGCCCGCTGAGGGCAGCGGCATGGCCGATCACCGGCGTTGCTTACCGGGTACCGAGAACGTGGGGGCGGTCAGTAGCGGTAGCGGGCGGCAATGATGATGATCTCTTTGTCCGTGACGAGGTAGATGAGGCGGTGCTCCTCGTCGATCCGCCGCGACCAGGCTCCAGGCAGGTGATACTTGAGCGGCTCGGGCTTGCCGATGCCGGTGAAGGGGTCCCGGCGGATGTCCTCTCACAACGGCTGCTGCCAGGAACGCACTGCCCGGCAGTTCCGCCAGCAGCCGCGCCACAGCGGTATCTCCGTCACGGCTCGCGTCCCGCCTGCTCAGGCGCAGCACACGCCGGTCTGCTCGTTCTCGCCGCCGCGCCATGGCGACGCCTGCCCGGCTGCCTGCGGGCCGGCCGGGGCGGCGGGCGCGGTGTCCAGTGCGGCTTCGACCGCCTCCCAGCTCTGGCCGCCGTCCTTGCCCCAGAAGGTCGGGCTGTCCTCCTTGACGGTGTAGATCTCCCATCGCTCGCCGTTCGGCGCGCCCGTGACCCAGAACTTGTCCTGCCTGGCGTAACAGCACGTGGTGTCGCGCTCGTCGATCGAGGCGAGACCTGCTTCGGCGAGGCGGGTCTGCTCGGCATCGACGGTCTCGGTGTCGGCGACCTCGACGCCGAGATGGTTGACGCTGCCGCCCTGGCCGGGGTTCTCCACCAGGATCAGCTTGAGCGGCGGCTCGGCGATGGCGAAGTTGGCGTAGCCGGGCCGCAGCTTGGCCGGCTCGGTGCCGAACAGCTTGGAGTAGAACGCGATGGACTCGCTCAGGTCATTGACGTTGAGGGCGAGCTGGACGCGGGACATGGCTACCTCCCGGAGCTAGACATTGAAGTCTGTCTATGTCTTACCGGTCCCGAGCTTGCCACGAGACATAAGCATCCGTCAATATAGGCGCATGTCGAATTCTCTGGCGCTGCTGACTCCCGCGGACTCCGCGGCGTGCTGCTCTCCGCTGTCCGCGCAGCCGCTGACGATGGAGCAGGCCGGGCAGGTAGCGCCGCTGATGAAGGCGCTGGCTGATCCCGTGCGGCTGCGGCTGATGTCCCTGGTCGCCTCGCATGAGGGCGGCGAGGCGTGCGTCTGCGACCTGAACGACGCGTTCGAGCTGTCCCAGCCGACGATCAGCCATCACATGAAGGTGCTGCACGAGGCCGGGCTGGTGGACCGGGAAAAGCGCGGCGTGTGGGTGTACTACCGTGCCCGGCCGCAGGCCCTGGCTGCCATCGGCGTCCTGATCGGATGCACTTCTCGGTAACCGGATCAGTCCCTGGTCAAGACAGGTTCTCTTGCCACACAGGGGCATCTGCGGGGGGTGGGGGCTTCGCCGCGCTAGCACCTCGCACGTCACGTGCATCCGGGCTTAGCCTGACCGTCAGGGAGCGGGAGGTTCAGCCATGCGCGAGCCAGTCGACGTGCCGGTGCTGATCGTGGGCGGAGGTCCGGTCGGGCTGTTGCTGGCTGTGGGTCTGCGCCACTTCGGGGTCGATTGCATGGTGGCCGAGAGGCACGCATCAACGTTGGATTTCCCTAAGGGGCGTCGCGTGACGGCGCGTACGGTGGAAATCTTCCGGCAGTGGGGCCTGGAAGCGGCGGTCGCGGGCGTGTCGCTGCCCCAGGCCGACAGCCTGTTCGTCTTTGAGGGGGAGACGCTGCTCGGCGCTGACTTCCAGCGCCGAGGAATGCAGGTCGATGACGTCAGCCGGTCGAGCCCGACCTGCGAGCTCATCTGTTCGCAGGAGCTGCTGGAACCAGTGCTGCGGGAACGAGATCAAGACGATGGCGCCGACGTGCGGTTCGCAGCGCAGGTCGTCGGCTTCACCCAGGACGACGACGGGGTGATGGCTGAAGTCGTCGCGCATGGCGAGCCGGTCTCGGTGCGCGCCGCGTATATGGTCGCCGCTGACGGCGTCCGCGGTCGCACGCGGGAGGCTCTCGGCGTCGGCCGGTCCGGTCCGGGCGCGCTCGGCCACCGGGTCAGCATCCTGGTCGAGGCCGACCTCGAAATCAGGATGAAGGAGCGCCAGAGCGCCGTCTACTGGCTGCGGCAGCCGCGGCCGGGATCACTGTTCGCGGCGGTCGATAACAAGAGCCGGTGGCTCTTCGCGGTCCCTTACGATCCGGACACCGAACCGGCAGATTCGCTGACCGAGGATCGCTGCCTCGAGCTGGTCCGCGGTGGCCTCGGTGACGACAGCGTCGAGCTGCGGTACATCGCCCACCGGATCTGGGAACCCACCGCGCTTGTCGCCGACCGCTACCAGATCGGCCGGGTCTTCCTGGCCGGGGACGCTGCGCATGTCACCACGCCGGTGGGCGGGCTCGGCATGAATTGCGGCATCGCCGACGTCCACAACTTGGCGTGGAAGCTGGCCGGCGTCCTCGCTGGCTGGGCCGACCCCGTGTTGCTCGAGAGCTACGAGCCAGAGCGCCGCCCGCACGCGGTCGCCTGCGCCGACGCGAGCCTGGGCCCCGCGCGACCGCCGAATCCGGTCGACGGGCTCGTGCTTGGACACGTCCTCGAGTCTGCTGTCATCACAGCCGATCACACTGCCGCGCCGAGCACCCGAGACCCGATCGGCCAGTACGTGCCGGTGGGAAGGCCGGGTCATCGGGCCCCGCATCTCTGGCTCGACAACGGGCGCTCGACCCTCGATCTGTTCGGCAGCACCTTCGTCGCACTCACTGACCCCCCAGGCAAACGAGCGCTCGATACCGCCGCCGATATTGCGCGCGCCACGGGCATTCCTCTCAACGTCCACGTCATCGAGGCCGCTGCCTGGCACGACCTGTATGGAGTCGGGCGGGGCGGCGTCGTGCTCGTCCGCCCTGACGGATACGTCGCGTGGCGGAGCATCGCGCAGCCTCCGGTGTCACACGAGCTCGCAGCAGCGCTACGAGTCGCCGCCGGCTACGGCCACGGACGACACCGGTGATCTGTGCCTGAGCTGCGACGGGCTGCGCCGCAGGCGCATTCGTGACACCGGTACGCGGAGCAGCTTCCGGTGCTGGCCAGGTGCCTGGGCCCATTGTTCAAGATAGGTATTCAGGTTATGCAGGCTGGCCGGTGCCCTCATTGCGGCCCGTCTGCCTGATGCCGCACATGCGAGGTAACAGCGACAGACAGCGGCAGTCAGACCGATGTTCGGGCAATGCCGGGTATACTATGATCTGGTAGTAAGCCGACGCCGCGAGGCAGCGAACAGCGCCGCGAGGCAAGGGTCATAGCGCCGCATCCGCATGGAGGACGGCGGCATATGGGTACTATCGCGCCCAGGACGCTGGGCTTTGAGCGGCGACGCTCGCTACAACGGCCGATGGCTTGAGAGCCGGCCCAGGCATTCATGTCGGGATCCTCGCGCCTCGTGTTGCCGCTGGAGTTTCGCGTCCTTGGACCTGTCGAGCTGATCAGCACTGGCCGCCGGGTCAGCCTCGGCGGCCCGAAGCCGCGCAGCGTGCTGGCGATCTTGCTGATCGTCTCCGGGCACGTGATTCCCGATTCCCGGATTAGGGAGATGCTGTGGGAGGACGACGAGCCGACCACAGCGAGCGCGCAGATCCGCACCTATGTATACGCCCTGCGCCGCTGCATGGAGCCAGGGGCCAAGATCGTCAGGCAATCCCAGGGCTACCGGATCGAGGTCCCTGCTGATCGTGTCGATCTGCTTGAGTTCGAGCGGTTGTCGCGGGAGGGCCGACGCCAGTTCGGCAACGGCGACGTCGAGAGCGCGGCAGACAGCCTGCAGGCCGCGCTCGGGCTGTGGCGTGGTGCGGCGCTCACCGGCGTCACCGAACCGCTGGCCCGCGCCGAGCAGCCGCGGCTTGAAGAGGCACGCCTGGCCACCCTCGAGGACTGGATCGAAGCCTGCCTGACACTCGGCCGGCACAACGAGCTCATCCCGGAACTGACCGGGCTCGTCTCGCAGTATCCGTTGCGCGAACGGCTCCGCACCCAGCTCATGATCGCCCTGTATCGCTCAGGCAGACAGGCGGACGCGCTGACGGCATTCCACGACGCCAGGGCTGTCCTCGCCAGCGAACTCGGCATCGACCCGAGCGCCGAACTGCGGCGAACCCACGAGGCCATCTTGATGGCCGATACAGCGCTTGACATCTCCGCCGCGCCGGTCAAGGCCATCATCACCACGCCGCCGGCCGCTGCCCGCCCGGCCAGGCATATGCACCTGCCGCCGGACATCGCCGACTTCAGCGGGCGGGACAAGGAGGTCGCGCAACTCCTCGCGGTGCTGCGGGCCGGCGCCGAGGAACCCGGTGCAGGCGCCATACCGGTGATCAGCGGGATGCCAGGCTCGGGAAAGACCGCGCTTGCCGTGCGCGTGGCGCACGCCTGCGCCAACGACTTCCCCGACGGCCAGCTCTACCTCGACCTGCGCGGCGACCAGCCGAATCCGCAGGAACCTTGCGCGGCACTTGGTCGGCTACTGCGCCTGCTCGGCGTCGATGGCTCGGGCATCGAAGAGGACATGGCCGAGCGCATCCAGCTCTACCATGACCTGCTTGCCGAGCTTCGCATCCTCGTGCTGCTCGACAACGCCGCAGATGAGAGCCAGGTCCGGCTGCTGCTGCCGAACAACCAAGAATGCCGGGTCTTGGTGACGAGCAAGGCCAGGCTCACGGCGTTCGACGGCGTGCAGCTCTTCGACCTCGAGGTCTTCGATCACCAGGATGCGCTTGAGCTGCTCACCTCGATTGTGGGCAGTGAGCGGGTGGCCGCCGATCCACGGGCCGCCGAGCAGATCCTGCGCCTGTGCGGCCACCTGCCGCTGGCCGTCCGCATCGCCGCTGCCCGGCTGGCCGCCCGCGCCCACTGGCCGCTGTCACGTATGGCCAGGCTGCTCGAAGACGAGCACCGCTGCCTGGATGAGCTGAAATTCGCCGATCTTGAGGTCAGCGCCGGGCTGATGCTCGGGTACCGGGAATTGCCCGCCGACGTGCGCCGCGTGTTCCGGTTGCTTGGCCTGCTCGACACGCCATCGTTCGGGGCCTGGATCGCCGCCGCGCTTCTCGACGTCGACCTCTACACGGCCGAAGAGCTGGTCGAAAAGCTCGTCGACGCGCACCTGCTCCAGGTCGCCCGCGTCGATGACGGCGACAGGTACCACTACCAGTTCCACAGCCTGGTACGGATGTTCGCGCAGGAGCGGGCGGCCAGCGAGGAGGCCGAGGCCGACAGGAACGGTGCGATCGACCGCGCGCTCAGCGCGTGGCTGGCGCTGGCCGAAGCCGCTGACCGCCGGCTGCCGAGCCAGTGTTTCGGTGTGATCGGTGGCGGCACGGCCAGGTGGGACCCGGGCTCCGGTGTCGTCGATGCGATCCTCGGCGACCCGATCGCCTGGTTCGAGGCCGAGCGAGCCGGCCTGGTCTCCGCGGTGACGCTAGCCTGCGATTCCGCCCGGGTCACGCAGGCATGGGAGCTGGCCCAGGCGCTCACCAACTTCTTCGATCTGCGCAGCCTCTACGACGACTGGCGCCAGACGCACAAGCTCGTGCTCGCAGCGGCCCGCGACGCCGGCAACGAGCTCGGCCAGGCCGTCATGCTCCGCGGTCTTTCCGAGCGGGCCACGTTCTTCAACGACCACACCGCATGTCTAAGCAACGCACAACAGGCGCTGGCGTTGTTCGAGCGGCTAGGAGAGGGCGTCGGCGAGGTCGACGCCCTCTACTACTGTGCGAGCGCCTACCGGCAGACCGGTCACCCGGAGACGGCGGTCGCCTGCCTGGAACGGGGGATCGGGCGGGCAAGGCAGATCGGGCACCGGGTCGGCGAAGCACAGCTTGAAGAGAGCCTGGGCAGCGTCCACACCGATCAGGGACGGCTCGAAGAAGCGCTGCAGTGCTACACGAGGAGCCTGGACATCTGGCGGGAACTGCGCAAGCCCCGCTACGAGGCCATCGTCATGCGCAGCGTCGGCATCGCCGAGCGCGACCTTGGCCGGTTCCCCGCCGCCGCGCTGCGGTTCGAGGAATGCCTGATGCTGTTCCGCGACCTTGGTGATCGCGTAGGCGAGGCATACACCAGAAACAGCCTCGGCGACCTGTGCAGGAAATGGGGGTCCCGCACCCGGGCCCGAGCTCAATACCAGCAGGCCATGTCGCTGTTCACCGGCATCGGCTTGGTGCACCGCTTCGGCCATGCGATCGCGCTGCGCGGGCTCGGCGAACTCGACCTCGCTGATGGGGACCTCGCGACGGCCATCGGGCGGCTCACGCAGGCCGTCGAGCTGTGGCGCAAGCTTGACATGCCGGTGTGGGAGGCGCGCACGCTGCTCGGCCTCGGCGACGCGCAGGCGGCTCACGGACAGGCGAAGGCCGCCGAGGAGACCTGGCGGTCGGCGCTCCGCCTGTGCGAGCGGCTCCGGCTGCCCGAGGCAGCCGACCTGCGGTGGCGGCTGGGCGCTGGAATCAAGCCGACCTCATAGTTTTTTTGCATCCCGCTGGTACGCGGCCAGGCAGCGGGACCGGCCCGCGCTACTGCCCAAGGCTCGGCGCGCATATATCCCGGCCAGACGTTTTGCATACGCCGGCGGCGCACGCTGAGGCCAATCAGCGGAAAGTCAGCCGAAGGAGCCTGGCCATGAAGCCTGAGCGCCGATTCCCTGCGGCCATCGCGGCCATCACCCTTGTCGCCGCCACCATGCTCACGGCGGTGAGCGCGACGACGTCGTCCAACGACGACTGGCGCGGGAACTCCGCACCAGCCAGCGTGCTGTCGGCTCACACCCACCTCACATGACGCACAGGGAGGCCACCGGCGTGGACCAGCCAGACCTTCTTGGCCAGCGCGGGTACCAGCAGGGCACGGGGGGCGTCACGAGCACGCACGATGCCGCCCCCCTGTCGTTCGCGCAGGAGCGCCTGTGGTTCCTCGACCAGTACCTCGCAGGCAGCCCGATCTATCACATTCCGGTGCCGCTCCGGCTGCGCGGGCCGCTGCAGCCGCACCTGCTTGAACGAGCGCTGACCGAGATCACCGCCCGGCATGAGGTGCTGCGGGCGCGCTTCGCGAGCACAGAGGGCGGGCTGCGCCAGGTTCCCGGCCCGGTCGAGCCGATCGCGCTCGCGGTGCGCGACGCCGACCGCGCCGCAGGTACCGACCCTGACGCGGCCATTGCCGATGCGATCAACCGCGAGCTTGAGCAACCGCTTGATCTGGCGACGGCGCCGCCGTTCCACGCCGCGCTCATCCGCATCGGCCCCGACGACCACCTGCTTGTGTGCCGCATCCATCACATCGCGTTCGACGGCTGGTCGCTGAACGTCCTGCTTGACGAGCTCGCGGCGCTCTATGCGGCATATGCGGCCGGCGAGCCATCTCCGCTCCCGCCGCTCCAGGTCAGTTACGGGGCCTACGCGGCCGGGCAACGAGACCTGGTGCACGGCAAGCGCCTTGACGACCAGCTCGCGTACTGGCAGGAGGCCCTCGGCGACGGCGTGCCCCTGCTCGAGTTGGCCGCCGACCGGCCGCTGCCCAGGGTGCCGACCTACCGCGGCGGGCAGCTCGGCGCCACGCTTGCCGCGCCGCTGGCTGACGGCCTGCGGCGGCTGGCCGATCAGGAGAACACGACCGGCTACACGGTGATCGTCGCGGCATTCAAGATCCTGCTCGCCCGGCATGCCGGGGTCGAGGATGTGGTCGTCGGCGTGCCGGTGGCCAATCGGGACCAGCCGGAGCTCGACAGGCTCATCGGCCTGTTCCTGAACATGGTCGTGTCCAGGTCGGACCTGAGCGGCAGGCCTACCTTCCGCGACGTGATCCGCCGGGTGTGGGACGGCCTACTCGACGCGTACGCGAATCACGAGCTGCCATTCGAGATCCTGGTGGAGAAGCTGCAGCCGGACCGCAGCGCCACCCGGACCCCGTTCGTCGACGTTGTCGTCAACCTCCTGCCGACGGCTAGCCAGGTCAGGTTCGGCGGCATCACCTGCACCCCGGTCGAGGTCGCTGACCGGTACTCCGGATACGCGATGACGCTGTACGTGCGCGAGGACGGCAGCGGCCTCGAGCTCGTCTACCAGCGCGAGAAGTTCGACCGGGAGCGGATGCGGGACTTTCTCGACCAGCTTGTCCTGCTCATCGAGCAGGCCACCGCTGACCCCGATCGCGACATGTACAGCTACTCGCTTCTTACGCCAGCGGCACGGCGGCTGCTCCCTGACCCGGCCAAGCGGCTCGAGCTACCCGAGTACGAGCCGGTCACGGCCACCGTCGAACGGCTCGCCGCGCGGCTGCCAGCGCGGGCGGCCGTCCGGCACGGGGAGCGGGTGTGGAGCTATGCCGAGCTGACGCGGAGCGTGCGCTCCGTCGCCGCCGCGCTGGCCACAGCCGGTCACCGGCCAGGCGACGTGGTCGCGATCTTCGGCCAGCCTTCGTTCGGCTACGTCGCGTCCTTCCTCGGCGTGATGGCCGCGCGCTGCGTCGCGCTCCCGCTTGATGACAGCGTGCCGCCGCAGCGGCAGCTGGTCATGCTCGAAGCCGCCAACGCCAGCCGGCTCCTGCTGGTCGGCGACGCCGACGCTGCCGACCGGCCGTGCCCCGTGCTCAGGGTCGGTGCCGACGGATCGACGCCGGCCGGGCCGGATGGCACGGAGCCGGGCCGCGCCGCCGGACCGGTGCGCCCGGGCGACGCCGCCTACATCTACTTCACGTCGGGCACCTCAGGCAACCCCAAGGGAATCCTCGGGGAGAACAACACGCTCGCCCACCTGATCACCTGGGAGCGGGAGACGTTCTGCACCGGGCCAGCCGACCGGTGCGGGCTGACCACCCGCCTGTCGTTCGACATGGTCCTGCGCGACATCTTCCTCCCGCTTACCTCGGGCGGCACGCTGTGCATCCCGCCGGACGAGACGCTCATCCTCGACGCGTCGGCGGCGCTGCGGTGGCTGGAGGAGGAGCGGATCACGCTCTTGCACATCGTGCCGACGCTGGCCAGCCGGTGGCTCGAGCACGCGCCAGCCTACGTCAGGCTGCCCGATATGCGCTGGGTGTACTTCGCCGGCGAGCCGCTGGCCGAGGGCCTGGTGCGGCGCTGGCGCACCGCATTCAAGCCCGGCGGTACCGCGGTCAACTACTACGGCACGACCGAGACCATGGTTCGCACCTACCACGTGGTGCCGCCAGAGCCGCACCCCGGCGTGCAATCGGTCGGTGCCGCCCTGCCGCACTGCCAGACCATCATCGCCAACCACGCCGGGGTGCAATGCGGGATCGGCGAGCTCGGTGAGGTACTGCTCCGCAGCAGGATCTGCACCAAGGGCTACATCAACGCTCCGCGGGAACAGCTCGACCGCTTCGTGCCCAACCATTTCCTGGCCGGCGATCCGCAGGACATCTGCTATCGCACCGGCGACGTCGGGCGCTACCGGCCCGACGGCACCGCCGACGTGCTCGGCCGCCACGACGACCAGCTCAAGATACACGGGGTGCGGGTGGAGCCCGCCGAGGTCCAGGCCGCGGTGAGCACGCACCCGACCGTGGCAGCCGCGGTCGTCGTGCCAGCGGGCGACGAGCTCGTCGGCTACGTGGTGCCGCGCAACGGCGCCTGTGCCGATGCCGCGGAATTGCGCAGGCACCTGCGCCAGCGGCTGCCGGAGACCATGATCCCAGCCAGCTTCGTGACGCTCGCCGCAGTGCCGACGCTGTCCAACGGCAAGGTGGACAAGAAGGCGCTGCCGCCTCCTGGCAAGGAGCAGGCCGGGCCGGCCGGCGCAGCCACCGGCACCGAGACCGAGCTGGTGCTCGCCCGGATCTGGCGTGAGGTACTCGGCGTCGCCGAGGTCAGGCCGACCGACAACTTCTTTGACCTTGGCGGCCATTCGCTGAAGGCGGTCGACGCGGTGGCCAGGATCCGGGCAGAGCTCGGGGTCGACCTGCCGCTGCGGGTGCTGTTCGAAGAGCCGACGCTTGCCTCGGTCGCGGCCGAGGTCGAGCGGCACGCGACGGATCAGGGCCCGGCGCTCGGCGGCCTGCTCGACGACGCGGACATGGATGCGATCATCGCCGCGCTCGAGGCACTCGAGGAAGAGGAGTCGTGACCGCGACCCGCCAGGACGCGGCGGCCTGGCTGCCCGACGCCGCCCTGGCTCCGAGCAGCGGGCCGCTGCTGCTCTGCCTGCCCTACGCAGGCGGCGGGGCGCGGATCTTCCACCGCTGGTCCAGCCTGATCCCTGGCGTGCAGGTCGCCCCGGTCTGGCTGCCAGGCAGGGAACGCCGGATCGGCGAGCCCGCCTACGACACCATGGATGACCTGGTCCCCGCCCTGGCGGCGGCCATCGAGCCGGTGCTCGGGCGCCCCTACGCGCTGTTCGGCCACAGCATGGGCGCGATCGTCGCCTTCGAGCTGGCTCGTCACCTGCGCCGGCTTGGCTGGCCTGGGCCGCTGGGCCTGCTGGCGTCGGCGAGCAGAGCGCCGCACCGCCGCTCCCCCAGCCCGCCGATCCCCGATGTGGCCGAGTTTCTCCGCCGCCTCAGGAGCCTTGGTGGCATGCCGGCGGACGCCTGGGCCAACCCGGAGCTGCTGCGGCTGATGCTGCCGGTGCTGCGCGCTGACTTCCAGCTGATCGACGGTTACACGTACCGGCGGGAACCGCCGCTGCGCTGCCCGATCGCGGCCCTGGCCGGCCGGGAGGACCCGGAGGCCACGGCGGCCGAAATGACCTGCTGGCGAGCGCAGACGACGGCTTTCACCCTGCGCACGCTGCCCGGCGGGCACTTCAACATCACCGAGGAGCAGGCCGCGGTCGTGCAGGCCGTTGCCGAGGTCTTGTCCGGGCTGGATGCGCGGCCATGACGCGCCGCTCACATGCCCCAGCCTGGGCGGCAGCGCCCAATGGAAAGGCTACGGGCCTGGTCGAGCGCCGCGCGCAGCCTGACGGCCAGCGGGCCAGCTGGCACGGCGGGAAGCCCGTCGCCTGCGTAGCCAAGCAGCCCGAGCAGCGGCCCGGCGAGTTCCTCAACCCGCTGCGCCTGGGCGGCGGTCAGTTCCTCGCGCCATTGGCCGGATCTGCCCGAACGCAGGTGCTGCGGGCTTTCCGCCCGCATCGCCGTGAAGTCCGCGGCCCAAGCGGCGGCGGCGACCTCGGAGTCGCCGAGCTCAAGCCCGAGCGCCCGCGCCAGGGCGCTGACCTCGCCAAGCGTGTCGGCGCCGAGCCGTTCATAGAAGACAACGTGCACGCCGAGGCTGCTCTGCACCGCGAGGTAGGAGATGACGTGCCTGACCCAGAACCAGGCGAGGTCGTCGGCATTCTGGTCGATGTAGGCCCGCGGCGTGCGGGTGGCGGCGTGCGGGTGGAAGCGCCTGGAGTACTCGGTGTGCCTGAAGTGGGCCATCGAGACGAGGACATCCCGCGGGTCGCGGATCACGTAGACCACCCGGGCGAACCGCGCGAACATCGACGCGGCCCTGCGGTCGTACGGCGAGTGGGTCCACACGACCAGGCACGACCTGACGAAGTCGGCGAAGTCGGTGATCGGCTCCGCGAACGCGGAGGATATGCCGAGCTGGCAGCCGCCCGGCGTGATCGACACCATGTTGATGTCGGCCTGGCCCGCCAGGCTCAGCGGCCACTGCTTCGCCTCACTATGGATCGGGTGGTTCTCGACATAGCTGCGCCACGGCACGCCGGCAGCCCGGTACAGCGAGGTCAGAATGCGGTACACCCAGGAGTTCCCGCTCCGCGGCACTCCCGCCTCGAGCACCGTGCCCGCCTGCCGCGGCTCACCCATGGCCGCGTCCCGCCGGCGGCAGGCTGGCTATGAGGATCGGCATCGTCGGGCTCGGGGTCATCGCTCCGTACTTCCTGCGTGCCATCGGGCAGGTTCGCACTCTGCGCCTCACCGCGGTCTGCGACCGTGATACAGCCAAGCTGGCCAGCTACGCGACCGCGGACGTCGTGGCCGCGACCGATTACCGGGAGCTGCTCGATCGCGGCATGGTCGACGCCTTGGTCGTCACTGTACCGAATGACCTGCATTTCGAGATCGTCTCCGCGGCGCTGGCGGCTGGCATCCACGTCTGCTGCGAGAAGCCGCTGACCATCGGATCGGATGAGGCGGAACGGCTGTGCGCGATCTCGCGCCGGGCCGGGGCGACCTTGTTCACCGCGTTCCACCGGCGTTACAACCGGCATGTGCTCCGGCTGGCGCGAGACCTGCCGCCGCAGGATCAGATCGCCTCGGTCATCTGCAGGTACCAGGAGAACATCGGCGAGCACACCGGCGGCGAGTCGTGGTACCTCGACCCGGCCAGATGCGGCGGCGGCTGCCTGGCCGACAACGGCCCGAACGCCATCGACGCGCTGCGCCTGCTGCTCGGGGATCTCACGATCGCCGGCTGCACGCTGAGCCGGGTCAGCGGCGGAGCGGAATTCGGCGCATGCGTATCGCTGCGGTCCGCGGCCGGCGTGCCAGCGACGGTGCTGCTCGACTGGGCGCTTCCGACCGGCGAGGTGAAGGACATATCGATCCGGCTGCGCGACGGCTCAGCCCTGGCCGCCGACATGCTGGACGGCTTCCGCGGGTTCAAGGCGTCCTTGGAGCACGAGTACGCCCGCGTGGTCACCGAGTTCCGCCGTGCGGTGGCCGGTGGCCGCGAACACGGCGAGGACGGCGCGGCTGTCACCGCGCTAGTGGAAGACGCATACGCGCTGGCGCGGACCATGGACAAGGGACGATGAGCGGGAACAGGACCCAGCCGGCCGACGGCGAGGCCGTGACCATCGTCGGCATCGGGTATGTCGGGCTGCCCCTGGCGGTGGCCGCGGCGGGAACCGGGTACCAGACCTTCGGCCTGGACGTCTCCGCATCGCGCATCGCGCAGGTCAACGCGGGCTCGTCACCGGTGGACACGGTGACCGACGAGCAGCTCAGCGCCGTGCGGGGCCGCCTAACGGCCACCGCTGACCCCGGGTACCTGGCCCGCAGCCGCTACATCGTGCTCTGCGTGCCGACAATGGCAACAGTCGGCGCCCAGCCTGACATCTCCGCGCTGCTTGACGCGGTCGGGGTGGTGGCGGCCCGGCTGCGCCGCGGGCAATGCGTGATCATCGAGTCCACAACATATCCGGGCACAACAGACGGCCCGGTGCGGGACATTCTTGAGCGCAGCGGGCTGCGGGCTGGCTCGGACTTCGGCCTTGCCTATTCACCAGAACGGATCGATCCGGGCAACGGCAGCTACGCGCTTGCCAACACCCCGAAGCTGGTCGGCGGCATCAGCGGTAACTGCCGGCGGCAGGCCGGGGAGTTCTACTCCAGGTTCGTCGCGACGATCCACTACACGAAGGGCACCAGGGAAGCCGAGGCGGCGAAGATACTCGAGAACTCCTACCGCCAGGTCAACATCGCGCTCGTCAACGAGTTCGCGCAGCTCGCGCGGCTGCTCGGGTTCGATGTCTGGGACACCATCGCGGCCGCGGCGAGCAAGCCGTTCGGATTCGCGCCGTTCCGGCCAGGACCAGGGGTTGGCGGGCACTGCATACCGGTCGCCCCGCATTTCCTCGGCGCGCGGGCGCGGACGATGGGCGCGGCGTTCCGGATGGCAGAGATGGCGCAAGAGGTGAATGACGGCATGCCCGGCTGGATCGCCGACCGGGTATGCGCCGAGCTCGCACGCCGCTCGATCAGCCCGCGGGACGGCCTAGTCCTGCTGCTCGGCGCGACGTACAAGCCGGACGTGGCTGACCCGCGCAACGCCCCAACGATCCGGCTCGTCCGCGAGCTGCGCGGCCGCGGTGTCTGCGTGGGCTTCCACGACCCTTACGTCAGCGTGCTCGACATCGACGGGGCGGAGCTGAAGCGGGTGGCCGACCTCGGCGAGACCATGGCGGCTTCCGACATCACCGTCCTTGTGCAGCCGCACCGGTGCTACCTCAGCGAAGTACTCGGGGCCGCTCGCGTCCTGTTCGACACGACGGGAACGGTCGTCGGCGCGGTCAGGCTCTGAGCAGCGGCGCCGCTGCGCCGCTGCCGTGCCCGGTCAGCGCGCCCGGGCTGCCGCGCCCAGTCAGCGAGAATGGCTCAGTCAGCGAGCTTGGCCCAGTCAGCGAGCGTGCGCACCGGAATCGTCGCGGCGTCGAAGCCTGGCCGCATCTGGCGCGCGGTGTAACCCCACTGCACGCCGGGGAATCCGATCAGCCGCCACCCGACCGCACCGGTGTTCCCGCCGTGTACCGGGTCACAGAGCACGCCCTGCAGCGTGTGCTCGCAGGCGAGCGCAAAGAACCTGAGCAGCGTGTCGCCAGGCAGCCGGCGAGTGCCGAGCACCTGGTCAAGCTCCGCGCTCAGGCCAGCAAGCAGGGCATCTTGCCGGTTCGCTGGAAGGTCAGCGAACGCGCAGCCAAACAGGCGGCGGCCGCGCTGGTCAAGCGCGGCCAGGCCATCGCTGTACAGCCCGCGCAGTTCGTCGTCTGCGCCGTCGAGCAGCCGCAGGATGTAGCCCACGGCACCCGCCTCCGGTGCCCCAGGTCCGTCGGGGCCGCCGGGAAAGATGCGCGCGGTCAGGGCCTCGAGCGCAGCCACCTGGCCGTTGTCGAGCGGCATCTCAGCAGCACTTCTCGAGGAACAGGCTCGCAGCCAGGTTGTCAGGTTCCTGTGGGTGCTGGTCGGCCAGCCTGCGGGCCTGGCCGCGCAGGACCGCGGGCAGGGTCGCCGCGTCCGGGCAGATGATTTCGACGAGGTTGCCGGAGGGATCCCTGACGTAGAGCTGGACCGCGCCATCGGGCAGCTCGAACATGTGGTGCCCGTAGGTCAGCGCGTCCACCACGCCCATCGCCTGCGCCCGGGCGCAGACCTCGGCGAAATCGGGCACCGCCACCCCGAAATGGTGGTACGTGCCAGGCGCGCTCGGCCGCTCGAACAGATGGAGCTGCAGGTCGCCGATCCGCATCCAGCGAACCGGGCTGCCGAAGTTCGGTGCCGGGATCGGGCTGCAGCCAAGCAGTTCGGCGTAGAAACCGACCGCCTTGTCAAGGTCAGACGCGCTGACGCTCACGTGGTTGAGCTGCGGCGGCATGTATTCCTCCTCATGTCGGCGCCCAGTGCAAGATCCCGGCGACCATCTCGCCGCAGTCGAACTCGAGCAGCCCGTCATCGGCCATGCGCAGGCGCTCGCGCAGGAACGCCCTGCCGTGCTCGGCGTCCCAGGTTGGCCCGCCTCGCTTGGCCGCATCGGCGAGCGCCACGTCAATCGCTGCGAACCGGTACGACGCACGGTAGGAGTACAAGGTCACCTCCGGCGCGATGCCCATCTCCCTGAGCACGAGGAAGGCGTGCCTGAGCAAGGGCTCGGGCAGCCTGCCTGTCAGGATCTCCGCTGGATGCCCGCTCGGGGCGTCGCGCAGGACGACGAAGACCCGTTCGGTCGCCGCCCGGTCAAGCGCGCGCAGGAACGGCACCACATCGGCGACCGTGTACAGCGAGTGAACGCAGATCACCAGGTCCGCCGCCAGTTCGCCGCTGCCGGGCCAGCGCTGCGGTACGACGGTGAGATTGGCCCGCCTCGGGATGGCGGCGCGCATGCCGCGTGCCGGTTCCACCGCGATCACCTGCCGCAGTCCTGAGGCCAGCGGCACGGCGTGCCTGCCTACCCCGGCGCCGACATCGATCAGGGTCTTGTGCGGGGCCAGCCATGGCGCGATGAAGCGCAGGAATGGCTCATCCTGACCGCTCAGCGAGACCGCGTAGCGTGTCGAGCGATCATCCCAGTACGGCTCATCGCGCGGGCCGAGCGCGGCGTCCCTTGCCGCCACCAGGTCACGCCACTGCCGCGCCCAGTCAGTGCCAAGCACCACGTCGTCCACGACTGCCCCATTCCGGCGACGCATCCGTTGCGCCGTAACAGCACTTCCATTAACCAATCCGTGGATAGCGAAAGTTATAGACAATTTGTATATCTGCGATATAGCGCGTGATGCGATCGTCGCTGCGGAGGATCCGGCGACACGATCGAGGTCCCGCGATGACCGTGCGAGCACCCGAGGTCAGCGCGCACCGGGCGGCCGGCCAGGCCAAGGTCACGGTGACCGAGCTGCGCGATATGGCGGACATGCACGCCATCGCCGAGCTCTTCGTCGGCCGGTGGAACACGCCGGCGCCGCACTCGCCGCTGTCACCGAACCTGCTCCGGGCATTTGCCTGGACGGGCAACTACGTGGCTGGCGCCTTCAGCGGCGGACGGCTGGCCGGCGCCTCGGCCGGCTTCCTGCGCCAGGCCGACCCGCATCCGTGCCTGTTCTCGCACACCACGAGCGTGCTGCCGGGCACGGAAGGCCGGGGCGTGGGTTACGCGCTGAAACAGCACCAGCGGGCCTGGGCGCTGGCCAGGGGCATCACCACGATCGAGTGGACGTTCGACCCCCTGGTCCGCCGCAACGCGTACTTCAACCTGGTCAAGCTTGGCGCGGTGGGCGCCGAGTACCTGGTCAACTTCTACGGGGCCATGCACGACTCGGCCAACGGTGACCAGGAAAGCGACCGGGTGCTTATCCGGTGGCGACTGCGCAGCCGGCGGGCGGTGGACGCGGCATCCGGCTTGCGCACGCTGCCCGATCTGGCTCGGCTGCGAGCGGCCGGCGTGCCGGTGCTGCTCAGCGTGGGCCCGGGTGCGCGCCCGGTACGAGGCGACGACGACGGCGGTGACCTGGCGCTGTGCCAGGTGCCTGAGGACATCGTGCGGCTGCGCGCGCACGACGAGCCAGCCGCCGTTGCCTGGCTGCAGGCGATCCGCGGCGCGCTGACCAGGGCGTTCGCCAGTGGTCTGGTCGCGCAGGCGATGACGCCGTCGGGCTGGTACGTGCTGGCACGGCCACAACCATGAAACGGCCTCGATCATGAAGCTGCATGCCATCGAACTGCGCCGGGTCCAGATGCCGCTCGTACGCCCGTTCCGCACCTCCTACGGCGTGGAGGCCGCGCGCGATGTGCTGCTTGTGCGCGCCCTGTCAGCTGACGGCGACGGATGGGGTGAGTGCGTCGCCGGGACCGAGCCGCGCTTTTCCGCCGAGTACGTGGACGGCGCCCACGCCGTGATCCGCGCGCACCTGATCCCCAGGCTGTTCGCCGCGGGCGGCGAGATCACCGCGGCCGGCGTTGCCGCCGCGCTCCGCGACGTCAGCGGGCATCGCATGGCCAAGGCGGCGGTCGAGCTCGCCGTGCTCGATGCCGAGCTGCGCGGGCACGAGCTGCCGCTGCACCGGTACCTGGGCGCGGAGCAGACCCGGGTGCCGGCCGGCGTTTCCATCGGCATCGCCGCGACGATCCCCGACCTGCTCACGCAGGTCGACGGCTACCTGGCTGAAGGGTACCTGCGGATCAAGCTCAAGATCCAGCCTGGCTGGGACCTGGAACCAGTGCGCGCCGTCAGGAAAGCATTCGCGAGCATCCCGCTGCAGGTGGACGCGAACACCGCGTACACCCGCGCCGACGCCGGATGGCTGGCGCGGCTCGACGAGTTCGGCCTGTCGCTGATCGAGCAGCCGCTCGGCCGCGATGACCTGACAGGTCACGCAGCACTTGCCCGCATCCTGCGCACCCCGATCTGCCTGGACGAGTCGATCGTGTCGGCGAGCTCGGCCGCCCAGGCGATCGGCATGGGCGCCTGCACGGTGGTCAACATCAAGGCGGGCCGGGTGGGTGGCTATCTGGAAGCCCGCCGGGTGCACGACGTCTGCGCCGCCCTCGGCGTGCCGGTCTGGTGCGGCGGGATGCTCGAGACCGGGATCGGGCGCGCCGCCAACCTCGCCCTGGCCGCGCTGCCGAACTGCCGGCTGCCAGGTGACACGTCGGCGTCCGATCGCTACTGGGCGCGCGACCTCATCACCGAGCCGTTCAGGCTCGACGACGGGCACATCAAGGTGCCGGCCGGACCCGGACTCGGCGTGCTCGTCGACATGGCCGCCGTGCGCACTCGCACCATATCGGTCGAGGAGATCCGGCCGTAGTCGCAGCCGACTCTGGCGCGCGCGGCCTGTAATCCCACGACCTCTTGACCTTCGCCAGTGCCCGCCACAGCTGGCTATAGCCGCCTCATGCGGAATTCGTACATGGCTCGCCCACGATCGAAGGGCTGGCAACCACCGGACGGCTGGCCGGCGGGACGGGTCACGCGGAAGCGGGACGGGTCACGCGGAAGGAGAGGACGCTGAGGTCGATCACGGCAGCATCAGGTACCGCCGCCGCGGGCAGGGCGTCAACCCGCTGCGCGCACGAGCTGATCGACGAGATCGCCGCGCGGTCACCGGCCGCGGTCGCGATTGCCTACCGGGACCAGGCGATGACCTATGCGGAGCTTGCCTGCCGCTCGGCAGTCCTGGCCAGGAGGCTGCGCGCGTACGGGCTGGCGAGGGAGGAAGCGGTCGGGGTCTGCGCCGACCGGTCACCCGAGCTGATCGTGGCGCTGCTCGCCGTCTTCAAGGCTGGAGCCGCGTACCTGCCGCTTGACCCCGCCTATCCGCACGACCGCCTGCGCCTCATGCTGCGCGGCTGCGCCGCCAGGATCGTGCTGACCAGCGAGCGGCACGCCGCGGCGGTACGCGGCTGGGGGGCCGAGCCGCTGCTGCCCGCCGCGAGCCTTGCCGGGCGGCCAGGGCTTTCCGAGATCGGGCCTGACCTGCCCGAGGTGCCACCGGACTCGCTTGCCTACGTCATTTACACTTCCGGGTCAACCGGCAGGCCCAAGGGCGTCGCCGTCCCCCATCGCGGGCTCGCCGACGTCGCCGCGGCCCAGGTGGCGGCGTTCGGGGTCGGGCCGGGCGACCGGGTACTGCAATTCTCTTCGCCGTGCTTCGACGCCTCGGTCTTCGAGATCATCATGGCGCTGTGCAGCGGGGCGACCCTGTGCCTGGCCGACGCTGACGACCTGCTGCCAGGCGAGCCACTTGCCGCGACCTTGCGTGCGCTGCGGATCAGCATCGTCACCATCCCGCCGACCAGCCTGAGCGCGGTACCGCCTGACCGGCTGCCCGACCTGCGCGCCGTTGCCGTTGCCGGGGAGGCGTGCCCGGCCGGCCTGGTGCGGGCGTGGGCGCCAGGGCGGCGGTTCCTGAACCTCTACGGCCCGACAGAGACGACGATCTGGGCGACCAGCGCCGAATGCGTGCCCATGGGCAGCCCGCCGATCGGCCGCCCGCTCGCGCACGTGACCCCGCACGTACTCGACGCCAAGCTGCGACCGGTTCCACCCGGCGTGGCCGGAGAACTCTACCTTGGCGGCACCGGAGTCGCCCGCGGCTACCTGGGCGCGCCCGCCCTGACCGCGGCCAGGTTCGTCCCCGACCCCTTCGGCCACGGCGGCCGGCTCTACCGGACCGGCGATGCCGTCAGGTGGCGTCCGGACGCCAGCGAACTCGAGTTCGTCGGCCGCCTCGACGACCAGGTCAAGATCCGCGGCTTCCGCATCGAGCCGGCCGAGATACGGGCGGCGCTCGGCGCGCACGCCGCGGTCGCCGACTGCGCCGTGGTGGCCGACCGGTCCGCTGACGGCGACCGGCTCGTCGGCTACCTGGTGCCAACCGGCGACCCGGTGAGCAGCGCGGCGCTCCGCGGCTTCCTGGGTGCGACCCTGCCGGCGCACATGGTGCCGAGCGTGTACGTGTGGCTGCCCAGGCTGCCGACCGGGCCGACGGGGAAGCTGGACAAGCAGGGCCTCCCTGCTCCGCGGCCGGCGCCAGGCACCGGGTTGGCGACCGCGGGCGGCGATCCGGTCGAGCGGCGGATCGCCGAGATCTTCACCCAGGTGCTCGGCGTGGCCGAGGTCGGGGCCGACGACGACTTCTTCGACCTCGGCGGCTATTCGATCAAGGCTGTGGCCGTCGCGTCCCGCGCCGCCAGGGCCCTTGGCGTCCGTTTGTCCCCCCGTGACGTATTCGCCGACAGAACGCCGGCGCGGATCGCCGATCGCGTCGCAACGCTGCTGGCACGTGTCCCCCAGGAGGGCGACAAGGCATGACAGGTGACCTGAACACCCGGCTGAGCAGACTGTCCAAGGAGCAGCGCGCCGACCTGCTCGCCCGGCTGCGCGCCGGCTCCGGCGCCGACCAGGCGCGGCTGGTACCGCGCGCCCGCACCCGGCTGATGACGCCGTCGTTCCAGCAGGAGCAGATGTGGTTCGTTGACCGGCTGGCCTCTGGCCGGGCGCGCAACAACAGCAACCAGGGCCTGCGGATGCGGGGCCCGCTCGACGTGGACGCGCTGCGCGCCGCATTGCGCGTGATCGTCGAGCGGCACGAGATCCTGCGCACCACCTTGACCGAGCAAGACGGGCAAGTGTGGCAGGTCATTCACCCGAGCATGGACATCGACCTGCCGGTCGCTGACCTGTCATGCGGGCCGGCAGCGCAGCGGGCCGAGCGGGTAGACGCGGCCAGGCGCGAGCACACCAGGCACGGCTTCGACCTGGCGACCGGCCCGCTCGCCCGCGCGCTGCTGATCAGGCTCGGCGACCAGGAGCACCTCTTCCTGTGGGCAGCGCATCACATCATCTGGGATCCTGGCTCGCGGCAGGTGTTCTTCACCGAGCTCGGCGAGCTGTACTCGGCCGCGGTGGCCGGCCGCCCGGCCAGGCTGGCCGACCTGCCGGTGCAGTACGCGGACTTCGCGGCGTGGCAGCGCGAGCGGGTCGCCGACCCGCACGGTGGCGGCCTGCGGACGTTCTGGGCGCAGCGGCTGCGCGGGCTTGACGGCCTTGAGGTGCTTCCCGACCTGCCCCGTCCGCGCTTGCAGGGGTTCGCGGGCACCAGGATCCACCGGCCAGCCGCTGGCGGCGTGCTCGCCAGGCTCGACGAGCTCAGCAAACGGCATCACTGCACCTTGTTCATGACGCTGCTGGCCGCGCTCGACGCCCTGCTGTTCCGGCTCACCGGGGAAGCCGATGTGAGCGTTGCCACCGCGAGCGTGATGCGGCGCAGGGACGAGCTCAGGCCGCTGCTCGGCTGCTTCGTGAACATGGTGGTGCTCCGCGCCGACGTGTCGGGCGACCCGACGTTCGCGGAGCTGCTTGACCGGGTACGCGGCACGGTCCTCGAGGCGTTCAGCAACGAGGAGCTGCCGTTCGAGAAGGTCGTCGAGGCAGTCAACCCGTGGCGCGACCCGAGCCGTAACCCGCTGTTCCAGATCGAGTTCACCGCGACGCCGGGTTCCGGCGTCCCCACGGTGTCGATGGCCGGGCTCGACGTCACGGCGATCCCGATCCCTGACGAGGTCAGCCGCTTCGACATGAGCGTGCTTGCCACCGGCGGTGACGAGCTCAGGCTTGGCATCGAGTTCAACACCGACCTGTACCTGCCGGACACGATCGAGCGGATGCTTGAGCGCCTCGAGCTGCTGCTGTGCGACGCGATTGCGCGGCCAGGGACGCGGGTCTCCGACTTGCGGATCGCCACCGAGCGCGAGCTCGCGGCACTGACCGGGTCGTGGTCGCACGGCCCGCCCGCCTGCGACGGCGACGACACGCTCGACCGGATGTTCGGCAGGCAGGCAGCGGCCACCCCGGACAGCGTCGCGGTGGTGTGCGGCACCCAGCGACTGACCTACGCCGAGCTTGACCGGCGGGCTGGCAGGCTCGCCTGCCAGCTGCGCCGCCTGGGCGTTGGCCCTGACCAGTGCGTCGGTGTCTGCGTCAGCCGCTCAGCCGACGCGATCGTCGCCGTACTCGGCGTGCTCAAGGCCGGCGGCGGGTACGTGCCAGTGGATCCTGGCTTCCCCGCTGACCGGCTGCGCCGGCTGCTCGCCGATGCTCAAGCCCAGGTCCTTGTCGCCGACTCGGCCGCCGTGCAGGGCAGGCCGGTCGCGCGCACCGTGCTGCTCGACCGCGACCTGCTGCCGCAGGCAGCCGGGCCGGAGCCGCAGGCGAGCGGGCCGGAGCCGCAGGCGAGCGGGCCGGAGCCGCAGGCGAGCGGGCCGGAGCCGACGGCAGCACCAGGCAACCTGGCGTACGTCATCTACACATCGGGGAGCACCGGGCAGCCCAAGGGCGTCATGGTCGAGCACCGCAGCGTGGCTCACTTCGTCCGCGCGATCGTGGCGGCCTACGAGCTTGCGCCAGGCGACCGGATCGTCCAGTTCGCCTCGCTGGCCTTCGACGTCTCGGTCTTCGACATCTTCGCCGCGCTGCTGAGTGGAGCCACGCTCGTTGTCGCTTCCGAGGAGGAGCGGCATGACCCCTGGCAGCTCACCGCGCTGCTGGCCGGCCAGCGGATCACCGTCGCTGAGCTGCCACCGGCCCTGGTTCCCTCGCTGGACGCAGCGGCGTTCGGTGACCTGCGGTTGCTGTCCCTGGGCGGCGAGGCGGTTCCGATGGCGGTTGTGCGGCAGTGGTCGGCCCCCGGCCGCCGGATCGTCAATGGGTACGGCCCAACCGAGACGACGGTTGCCGTGACGCTGATGGACTGCGCGGCATCGCCGGCCGCATCCCCGCCGATCGGCCGTCCCATCGCAGGCCACCAGGCGCTGGTGCTCGACGGCGCCGACCGTCCTGTGCCAGTCGGCGTGCCGGGGGAACTGTGTATCGCAGGGCCCGGAGTAGCCCGTGGCTACCTGGGCCAGCCCGCTGCCACCGCCGCACGGTTCGTGCCCTGCCCTTACCCGCGGACGCCGGGTGAGCGGATGTACCGCACCGGAGACCTGGTGCGCTGGCTGCCGGGCGGCAACCTGGAGTTCCTTGGGCGCCGCGACCGCCAGGTCAAGGTCAGGGGCTTCAGGGTCGAGCCGCAGGAGATCGAGTCAGCGCTGCTTAGCCACCCAGACGTCAGGGGCGCCGCAGTGCAGCCGATCAGGCGAGGCGACCAGCATGAGCTCGTCGCCTACGCCGAGACCGGGGTAACCCAGGCGGCGCTGCGTGATTTCCTGGCGGGACGCCTCGCCGCGTACCTGATACCTGCCCAGATCATCGCCGTTGGCACGATACCGAGGACGCCGGCCGGCAAGGTAGATCGGGACGCCCTGCCGCGGCCTGACGCGCACCGGGGCAGCGCCAGCGGCGCGGCTAGGGCGCCAGCCGACGAGCTCGAGCGGCGGCTCGCCAGCGAGGTCTTCGCCGACCTGCTCGGCGTCGAGGCGGTCGGAGCGGACGAAGACTTCTTTGAGCTTGGCGGCAACTCGCTGCACGCGACCAGGCTGCTCGCCCGGGTGGCCTCGGCCTTCGGGGTGCGGCTGGCGCTTGCGGACTTCTTCACCAAGCCAACCGTGGCCGGGGTGGCTGACCTGGTGCGCCTGCACCAGGGCCAGGACCGGCCGGCGAACGGCCTGGCCAGGCTGCTCGACGGGATCGAGGCGCTCGGTGACGACGAGGCCGCCGGCATGCTCGGCCTGCTGGAGGAGATTGCCTGATGACCGCCACCGAGGCGAGGATCGCCCGCCTGTCCGAAGACAAGCAGCGGCTGCTGCGCCGGCTGCTTGACGACCCGGCACCCGTAGCCGTCACGCCACTGCGGCCGCGCCCCAGGCGCTGGCTGGTCACCGCTGGTCAGCGGCGCACCTACCTCATGCAGCGGACGGAGCCCGAGCAGACCTTCTGGAACATGTGCCTCGGCCTGCGGGTCCGCGGCCCGTTCTCCCCCGGCTGCTTCGCCCGCGCGATCCGCAGGCTGGTCCGCAGGCATGAGGTGCTCGCGGCGCGGTTCGGCCATCGCGACGGTGCGGTGCTGCAGCTGCTCGACGGCCGCGCGGCGCGGATGGTCAGCATCGACTGCCTGCGCCCGGGCCAGCAGGCCGGCGAGCCGATCGAGCTGGCCTGGCGGGCGGAGCACGAACGGCCGTTCGACCTGGATCGCGAGCCGCCGCTGCGTGGCCGGGTGCTGCGGATTGCCGAAGATGACCACGCGCTGTTCCTGACAGTGCACCACATCGTGATGGATGGCTGGGCGGCGAACATCCTGCTGCGCGACCTTGACGAGCTCATGTCGGCCGGGCAGGCAGGCAGGTCGGCCAGCCTGCGGCCTGCCGAGCTGCGGTTCTGCGACTACGCGGCCTGGCAGCAGGGGTGGCTGCGGAGCTGGCCTCGGCTTGAGCAGTCCAGGTTCTGGCGCGCCGAGCTCCCAGGTAACGCACCGGACCTCGACCTGCCGTCCGCGCTGCCGCGGCCTGCCCAGCCAAGGTTCGACCGCGGCCATCTGCCGATCATCCTCACCGATGAGATCTCCGCTGGCGTCCGGCGGCTGGCCGCCGCTGAGAGCACCACACCGTACGTGGTGCTGCTCGCCGCGTACGCCGCGCTGCTCTCGAGGCTGACCGGAGCCGATGACCTCGTGATCGCCAGCCCGGTGGCCTGCAGGCAGCAGGACGAGCGCCTTGAGCACGTTGTCGGCCTGTTCGCCAACCTGGTGCCGATCCGGTGTGACCTGCGCGGCGCGGCCACCATGCGGGAGGTGGTCCGCCGCATCCGCGCGGTGGCGGGCCGGGCACTTGCCAACCAGGACCTGCCGATCGAAGAACTGCTCGCCGAGCTCAGGCTGGCATCCGCCCGGTCACGTTCACCGTTGTCGCAGCACATCTTCGCCCTGTACAACTACCCGCGCCACACCAGCTTGCTCGCGGGCCTAGAGGTCGCCGAATTCGACGCGGAACCCTCGCACGCGCTGCAGATATACGCGCCGCTCCCGGTACGCCCAGACACTTGCCTGCGAATACAGGACCGGGCAGGAACCCGCGGCCTCGGCGGCCTTGCCGAGTACAACCGGGCTGTCATCGACGACGATTCGGCGCGCAAGTTCCTCGCGCAGTACGCCGACGCGGTGCGGACGCTGGTCGCCGAGCCGGACGCGGCCCGCTGAGGAGGCGCCATGGATCTGGGGTTCACGCCGGCCGAGCGGGCGTTCCGCGCGCAGGTGGGGGATGCGTTCGCCGCCCCGGCGATGCGCCAGGCGCTCGCGGTTGCCAGGTCAGGCGCCCGTGATCCGCGGCCGGTCTACCGGGTGCTTGGCGAACGCGGACTGCTTGCCCCGAACTGGCCGAGTGAGCTCGGCGGCCGCGGCCGCACGCTGGTCGAGGCCGGCTGCGTCATCGAGCAGCTCACCGCGCATGACGTGGCTGACCTGCTCTGGGTCATCTCGGTACTCACCGTCGGCAACCTGCTGCTGACCGTCGGCCCCGCCGGACGGCACGAAAAGCTGCTGACCGGCATGGCGCGCGGGGAGCGGTACGCATGCGTCATGTTCACCGAGCCCGGCGCCGGCAGCGACCTGGCGGCGGTGACAAGCACAGGCCGGCCGTGCGCCGACGGCCTTGTGCTGGCCGGCCGCAAGGTGCACGGGATCGCGACCAGGTATGCCGACTATGGCCTGTGCCTGGTCAGGACCGGCGAAGGCGGATCGCGGTACACCGGGCTGACCCTGGTGCTCGTCCCGATGCGGGCACCAGGGGTGCAGGTGACGCCTGTCAGCGCGGTCGGGCCAGACGACTTCCATGAGGTGACCATGGACGACGTGGTCGTGCCCGCCGACGCGGTGGTCGGCCCGATGGGCGGTGCCTGGCCGGTCCTGGAGGGAGCGCTCGCCCTTGAGCGCTGCGGCCTCGACTACTACGCCAAGGCCGCCCGCTGGTACCTGTGCGCAAGCGACCTGGCGCAGGACGCGGGCGTCCGGCCGCGCGAGGACGTCCGGATCGATCTGAGCCGGTTCGCGGCCAGGCTGCGGGCCGCCGGGCTGATGGCCTACCGGCAGCTCGCCAGGATCGACCGCGGCCAGACCGACCCTGCGGGTGCTTCAGCGGCCAAGTGGTTCGCCAGCGAGCTTGCCGCCGACATCGCCGCCTGGATACCCGAGCGACTTGGCCAGCCGGACACCGATCCAGCCGGTCAGGGCGCACCCTACTGGGAGGGCCCTGGCCTGCGGATGTCCGGCGGAACCGCGGAGATGCTGCTCGAGACGATCGCGTCCGAGGCGCTTGAAGCGCCGAGGCTGGCCTAGGGGCGCCCGGTGCACGTTGATCAGAGCCCGATGGAGCCGCAGATCAGGCAGACCGTCGCATCCGCCGCGCAGAACATCCCGGCGGCCGCGGCATGGCCGCTGCTTTGCGAGCTCGGAGTGGTCGCGTTCGCGCTGCCGGCCTGGGCCGGCGGCTTCGACCTGGGGCAGGCGGCTGCCGTGGCTGTAGCCAGCGAACTTGGCCGCAGGGGCGAGTGCACACCATACCTGGGGACGGTCTTCGCCGCCGATTGCATCGCCGGCCTCGGGCCTGGCGGCGGACGCCAGGAACTGCTCGCCGAGCTGGCGTCCGGACAGCGGATCGTGTCGGCGGTGGTGCCCCAAGCGGGCCGTGGGCACGGCTCGCGCCTGGTCCGGGCCGGCACCGGGCTGGTGGCGCGCGGCTGCGCCGGGCCGGCCTGCCGCGGGGACTCGCTCACCGAGCTTTTCTTCGTCAGCCAGCCAGCGACCGGGCCAGGCCCGGTCTTCGCGCTTGGCGCGGCGCGGTCGGCGCGTCGGTCCGGGCTTGGCACCGTCGTGCTCGATGACACCCCGGCCGAGCCGCTCACCGGGCCGCCGATCGCTGCCGTCCTGGCCGGCGCGATCGCCAGGGCGCGGTTGCGCCAGGCCGCTTACCTGGCCGGGCTCGCCGCTGGCGCGGTCGACCTCGCGCGGCGGCACGCCGTCGCACGCCGCCAGTTCGGCAGCGTGCTCGCTGACTTCCAGAGCGTCAGGTTCCGCCTGGCCGCGCTGATCGCCAGGGTGACCGCGGCTGAGCTGCTGGTCGCCGACACCGCACGCCGCCAGGACGACGCGGAGCCCGCGCACGCCGCCGCGGCGCAGGCGCTCGCCATGGCAGCGGAGCTAGCGCTGCGGGCCACCAGGGACGCGGTGCACCTGCACGGCGCGAGCGGGCTGGCGGCCAGCGCCCCGGTCGCCGCCTGCTATCAGACCGCCGCGTGTGAGGCGCCCAGGCTCGGCGTCCCAGCGGACTTGTGGCGCGAGGCGACCGATGACCAGGAGGTGAAGTGATGATGACACCGCGTGCCACCATCGCCCGGGTCACCGGGCTGTATCTCGGCGCGGACTTCTTCAGGTTCTGGCTGGCGACCACCGCTGCCTTGTTCGGCAGCTCGTTCGGCCTCATCGTCATCCCGCTGCTCGCCAGCATCGTGCTGCGAGCATCCGCGGCCCAGATCGGGCTGATCGGCTTCCTCGAGCTCGCGCCCTACCTGGCCTTCGGGCTGCTTGTTGGCGGTCTGGTCGACCGGGTGCCACGGCGCCGCCTGATGATCGCCAGCCACGTGCTGCGTGCCGCGGTGCTCACGGTCATCCCGGTCACCGCGGCCATCGGCGTGCTGCGCGTTGGCCTGCTCTACGGCATCAGCTTCGCGTTCGGGTCGCTCACCCTGCTCTTCGATGTCGCCCACCAGACGTTCCTGCCCGGCCTGGTCGGCAAGGAGCGCCTCCTTGAAGCCAACGGCCGCATGCAGTTCAGCCGGTCAAGCGCCGAGCTGAGCGGTCCCGGCCTGGCCGGAGTCGTCGTCCAGCTCGTTACCGCGCCGTTCGCGCTGATCGTCAACGCCGTGTCCTTCGTCGGCGCCGCCGTGCTGCTCGGCACCGTCGGCAAGGAAACGCCGGCCAGGGAACGGGAGCAGGTGGCGGCGGCCGGCTCGCACACGGTGATCAGGGACATGCGGGACGGCATCGCCCTGGTCATGCGCGACAGCACGCTGCGCGCCCTGGCTTGGTCGCTGGCCGCGCTGTACTTCTTCATCACCGCGATGACCCCGCTGATCATCTTGTTCACCTCGCGCACGCTGCGGCTTGCCCCTGAGATGATCGGCATCGCCTACGCGGTTGGCGGCGCCGGGACCCTGGTCGGTGCCGTGATCAACGTCGGCCTGATCCGGCGGTTCGGCCTGAACAAGGTGATGCCGCTCGCCGCCATGACAGCCGCACTCGGGCCGTTGTGCGTTGCGGTGGCCGGACGGTCGACCGTGTTCCCGCTGCTGCTGCTCGGCCAGACCATGACCGGGGCAGGCGGCACCGTGTTCGCGGTCGCGCAGGTCAGCCTGCGGCAGTATGTCACCCCGCCGAATCTGCTCGGCAGGATGAACGGCACCATGCGCTTCCTGAGCATCGGAGGACGAGCCATCGGCACCCTCGCCGCCGGGTTCGTGGCCAGCACCATCGGCCTGCGGCCGACCATCGCATGCTCGGTACTTGGCGGCCTGGTGGCCGTCACCTGCATCCTCACCTCGCCGATCGCCCGGCTGCATGACCTGCGCGGCGCGGCGCGACCGGCGGAGGAACCGGCGGCGCACGACGCCCTCACACCCGAGCCCGCGGCATAGCTGGCTGCCATGACTGACACCTGGGACGCGATCGTGGTGGGGCTTGGCGCCTCCGGCGCGATACTCGCGCAGGCGCTGGCGCAGGCGGGGGCACGGGTACTCGGCATTGAAAAGGGCGCTGGGCCTGGCCAGGGCGGCACCATCGCCGCCCACGACGAGATACGCCAGTTCATCCGTGGTGAGCTGCTGCCCGGCATGGCCACCGATCCGATCACCTGGCGGCCGCGGCCTGGCTGCCGCGCCGTCGTGCTGCCCTGGGCGCAAGCCGTCTACCCGCTGGCCGACCCGTTCCACCTGCCCCCGTCGAACGGTGTCGGCGGCGGCACGCTGCACTGGACGGCCGCCTCATGGCGGTTCCGGGCGAGCGACTTCCGCATGCGGACGGCGATCGACGAGCGGTTCGGTCGGCACGCGCTGCCCGATGGCACCGGCGTGGTCGACTGGCCGGTCGACTACGCCGAGCTCGAGCCCTACTACGACCGCGTCGAATGGGAGTTCGGGGTGGCCGGGACGGCCGGGAACATCGGCGGCGTCCTGGCCGATGGCGGTAATCCGTTCGAGGCGCCAAGGCGCCGCCATTATCCGCTGCCGCCGCTGCGCCGCGGCCCGGCCGATGACCGGTTCGCCACGGCCTGCCAGCGCCTGGGCTATCACCCGTTCCCCCAGCCTGCCGCGATCGCCTCGCTGCCCTACCGCGGGCGGCCCGCCTGTACCTACTGCGGTTTCTGTCACGGGTACCCGTGCCATGTTGGCGCCAAGGCCACGACGAGCACGTGCGTGTCCCAGGGGCTGCGCACCGGCAACCTGCGCGTGCTGACCGGCGCGCGGGTACTGCGCATCGGCCGCCGCTCTGGGCGGCGGGCCGGCGGCGTGACCTACCTGGCGCCGGACGGCAGGCTCGGCCGGGCGCAGGCACCGCTCGTCGTGCTCGCCTGTTACACGCTGGAGAACACCCGCCTGCTGCTGCTGTCGGGGATCGGTGCCGACGGCCAAGTCGGACGCTGGTTCATGACACACAACTACGGTGACCTCACCGGCGTTCTGCCCGACCGGGCGAACGGGTTCATGGGCGCTCAGGCCGGCGCCAGCGTGATCGACGACCTGTCATCGGAGTCGGTGCCAGACAACGACCTCGGCGTGCTCTGGGGCTCGCCGGTGATCAGCGTGCCCGGTGACTTCCAGCCGCTTGAGGCCGCCCACATGCGCCCGGCGAGCGTGCCGCGCTGGGGCCGCCCGCTGAAGAAATGGCTCAAGGACAACTTCCGCCACCTGTACGGCATGTGCTCGCAGACCGCCAGCCTGCCGTCGCGCGCCGCGTTCTGCGATCTCGATCCGCATGTCAGCGACCCGTGGGGGCGGCCAGCGCTGCGGATCACCCACGATTGGACCGACTACGATCAGCGGGCTGCCGAGCTGATGCTCGGCGTGAAACGGGCGATCGCGCACGAGATGGGGCTGCGGGACTGGTGGGAGGCATCCCCGGCGCCGGTTTACCACATCTCCAACCACGACGCAGGCACCTACCGCATGGGCTGCGACCCAGTGACGTCGGTTGTTGACCCATACGGCGAATGCCACACCTGCCCTGGCCTGTACGTGCTCGGCGGCGGCCAGTTCCCCACCCTCGGCGGCTACAACCCGACGCAGACCATCCAGGCGCTCGCAGTCCGCACCGCCGACCACATCATCGGGCGGCGCGCGGCCAGCGCAGCCGGGCTGGCGGCGGGCAAGCTCCCGGACGGGCTCGCGGTCGGCAAGCTCCCAGACGCGCTGGTACGGCGATGAAGGCGGCGAACTTGCGGACGCTGATCGTCGGGTTCGGCCACGCCGGCCGCGACCTGCACCTGCCATGCCTGCTGCGGCTGCGGCCGCTGGCACAGATAGGCCTTGTCGACCCGCGCGAGGACGCCGGGCACGGCCTGGACCGGGAGCTGCCCTGGTACCGCCGGATCGACCAGGCAAGCGCGTTCCGCCCAGCGGACACCGTGGTGCACGTCTGCGTGCCGCCTGCCGGGCACATCGCAGCGCTCGAGGCGGCGGCCGAGCTCGGCTACCGGCGGTTCATCGTGGAGAAACCGCTGGCCGCGTCGGCTGCTGAGGCCGCCCGCATCCTCGCGCTCACCAGGACCGGGGGGATCGAGGTGATCGTGGTCGCGAACTGGCTGGCGAGCGCGCTCACCGACAGGCTGCGCTGGCTGCTTGCCCAGTCCAGCTCGCCGGTCACCGACGTGACGATGAGGCAGACCAAGTCCAGGATCAGGGCCTCGCTGACCAGGCGCGGGCACACATCCGCCGTCGAGGTCGAGCTGCCGCACCTGGTGGCCCTGGCGCGGCACCTGTTCGGGGCCGGGCTGGAGGTGGTCGACGCGCAGGTGCGTGACCTGGCCGTTGGCAGCGTCCGGCTGCCTTCGATGGGCGGCGCCTCGGTGCGCCTGCGGTCGCCAGGCGGCGTGCGGCTGGCGCTGCACTCGGATCTGGCCAGCCCGGTCGTTGAGCGCTCGATCCGAATCGGCTGGTCAGACGGCACCGTTGCGCACGGCTTCTATCCCTGCGACTCGCGCGACAAATACTCCCAGGTGTTCGTGCATGGGCCGGATGGCCGCCTGGCCGAACAACGCTTCTTCCCCGACGACACGCTCCGGCGGCTGCTTGCCCGCAGCTACGCCTGGTTCGCGGGCAGCGGCCCGCGCCCGGTCAGCGACGCGGCCCTGCACCACGACGTCTGCCGGATCCTCGACCTGACCAGGCAGCACGACGCGCGAAAGGTGCGAGTGGCATGACGACATCACAGATCGCGTACTTTGATGGCGCCAAGCCGGCCAGCGAGGAATGGCCAAGGATCGCCGGCCGGATCGGCGCGGTCATCGACGCCAGCGCCTACGTGGACGGCCCCGAGGTCACCGCCCTCGAAGCGGACATCAGGCGCTACACCGGCGCTCGTCACGCCATCGCCTGCGGCAGCGGCACGGAGGCGCTGGTACTGCTGCTCGCGGCAGCCGGCGTCGGGCCTGGCGACGACGTCGTTGTGCCCGCGTTCAGCTTCATCGCCACCGCCACGACCGTGTCCATGCTCGGCGCCAACGCGGTGTTCGTCGACATCGAGCCGGAAAGCTACGCCATGGACCCGGCCAGGCTCGAGGCGGCGCTTACCCCGCAGACCCGCGCGGTCGTCCCTGTGCACCTGTTCACCCAGCCAGCCGACATGACAGCGATCACGGCGGTCGCAACCACGGCCGGGACCACCGTGATCGAGGACAGCGCCGAGGGGATAGGCATGCGCCACGACGGGGTGCACACAGGGCTGCTTGGCTCTGGCGGCGTGCTGTCGTTCTTCCCGACCAAAACGCTAGGCGCGCTTGGCGACGCCGGGATGGTGATCACCAGCGACGATCAGATCGGCGCCCGCTGCCGTTCGCTTCGCGGCCAGGTCTGCGCTTCACTGATGGACGACATCCAGGCGGTGGTGCTGCGGGAGCGGATGCGCCGCCTCGATCGCGACATCGCGCTGCGGGCGGAACTCGCCGCGGCATACGACAGCAGGCTCGCGGCGCTGGCCCCGTTCGTCACCGTGCCAGTGATCAGGCAACGGACGGTCCCGGTACAGGCCGTCTACTACGTGTACCTGATCGAGGCGCAGGCCAAGTGTGCGCTGGTTCGCCACCTGAAGGCCGACGGCATCGAAACGGAGGAGTACTACCCGCAGCCCATTCCGTTTCAGCCGTGCTATCGCTGGCGCGGCTACCGCCCTGGCCACTTCCCTGTGGCGGAGCGGGCGTGTGCCCGCACGGTCGCGCTGCCGCTGTATCCGGGATTGTCCATGGCGTCCGTTGACCGCGTCTGTGACTCCATCGCACGGTTCTACGAAGGGGGCGGTCAGCCGTGACCAGCTCAGTGCCCTTTTGCCGGCCCGACAGCGCGCCGGCGAGCGCACTGACGGTCGCCAGGCTCCTGCGGGAGGCGGCGGACAGCAACAAGTTCCTGCTCGCGGAATCGGTGGCCGCGCTGGAACGGGCGCTGTGCGAGCGCACCGGCTGGGCGTTCGCTGCCGCCTGCGCCAGCCACGCGGGCGCGCTGATACTCGCCGGGCGCGCGCTCGGCGTCCGGCGCGGTGACCGCGTCGCCGTGCTCGCCTTGTCATCACCCGCGGTTCCCGTGGCGCTGCGCAGGCTGGAAGCGGTGCAGATACCGCTCGACGTCACGGGCCCGCAGGCGGGTCCCGATCCGGCCGCTGCTCAGCTTGCCGTAAGGGAGGGCGCGGTCGGGTTCATCGTCTCCCATCCGCTGGCCGTTCCTGTCCCGCTGGCGCCGCTGGCCGGGGCGGTACGCGGTCGCGGCACTCCGGTGCTTGAGGACCTGTCGGACGTGCGGGGCGCGGCCTTGACCGGCGACCTGGACGGGCCCCGCGGCGACGCCGCCGTCATCGACCTGTCGCCGGGCGGGCCGCTCGGCACGGTCGGGGAGGCTGCGGCGGTGCTGACCAACGACCCAGACGTGGACCGGATCTGCCGGCGGCTGCGCAACCACGGGCAGGACCCAGGACGCCGCTTCCTGCACTACGAGGTGGGCTACAACCTGCGGATGGACGAGATCGTCGCGGGCTCGGCGGTTGAGGCGCTGACCATGCTGACGGCCCAGCGGCACCGGGGCGAGATCGCGGCCTGGTATGCCCGGCTGCTGCCGCGGGCTCCGGCCATCGTCTTGCCCGCCCTGGCCGGGCTGAGCGCACCCGATGCATATGTCGTGCTCGCACCGGATCGCGACGACCTGCGCGCTGACCTGGACGCCCACGGCATCGAGGCCAGGCCGCGCGACCTGATGGCGCTGCCTGGAGCGCCGCGCGCTGCCGATCTTGACCGGCAGCAGCTGGCGCTCCCGTTGCACGCGGCCTTGTCGGCGGCCGACGCGCAACGCGTGGCTGAGCAGGTGGTGAGCCACTATGCGTGATGACGACGTGGCGCTGCTGACCCGGCTGCTCGAGCTGGACACCGTGACGCCGATGGAGACCGGCAGGCCGTCAGCGCAGCCGGACGCCCTCACCGTCGTGGCGCAGGCAGGCTCGGAGCTCGGGTTCGTCACCGAGCATCTCGGTGCGCCGAGCGCGCGGGCGCTTGCCGATCCTGGCACACCAGTGCAGGTCCTGTGGCGCTCCGAGCAGATGGGGACCGACACCTTCCTCACCTGCCAGCCCAACCTGGTGCTGCGGCTCGGTCCGGGCCGGCCGGCGCACCGGACCATGATGTTCAACTGCCATATCGACACGGTGCGCGACCACCTCCCGACCAAGCGCACGGCACGGCGGGTGCACGGGCGCGGTGCCGTCGACGCCAAGGGCCAGCTGGTAGCGATCCTCGCCGGGGCCCGCCGGGCGCTCGCCGAGCAGCCCGGGCTTTCCGATCGGATGAGCCTGCTCGTTCAGGTGGTCGGCGGCGAGGAGGGCGGGGCGATGGGCTGGTACGGCACCAGGGAACTGGCGCGGCTCGGCTACCTCGGGCGGCTGAACGTGGTAGCCGAGCCGACGCGCTCGGGCGCGCTTGACCGAACCACGACCTCGATGACCGCACGGTTCGAAGTGGCCGGCCAGGGATCGACGGATGACCTGCCGGAAGCCGGCCACAACGCCACTATCGCGCTTGCCGTGATCGCCGACCAGCTCGTGCGCTGCCTGGCCCCGCTGGTGGCCAGGCTCGGCGGCACGATGTGCATCGCCGGATGCGAGACCGGCAGCGAACATAACCGCGTGTACGGCAGCGGCGCGCTGCTTGTCAACTTCGCCTACTCAGGGCTGAGCGAGGCAGCAAAGATCGCCGAGCACACCGAGGCGGTATTCCACACCGCGCTCGACCGGCTGCACGACGACTACGCGGCGCTCGGGATCGCCAGGCGAACGGCGCTCGACGCACGCAAGATCTGCAGCCTGCGCTGGCTCAAGTCGGGCCTGCCCGTGCTGCGCAACAGCCCCGACCCGGCCATGTCTGCCGTCCTCACCCGCGCCGGGATCGGCAGCTCCGCGCTGCGGCCCTTTACCTGCGATGCCATGTGGCTGCAGCGGGACGGCTGCTACACGGTCGTGCTCGGCGCCGGCGACCTCGGCGGCAACCGCGCGCACACCGACGGCGAGTTCGTCTGCCTGGCCGACCTGCAGGCTCATGCCGACCTGGTCGCCAGGGTCATCCTCGCCTTCTGCGCCGAGCCGGCCGGGCGGTGCCCGTGACTGACCTACGCGGGAACGCGGAACATGCCGCGTGGCGCACGGGTCAGCAGCTCGGGCCCGTGCTCCCGCACGACGAGCGTCTCCTCGATCTGCAGGCCGCCGAGGCCGAACTCGTAGTACGGCAGCTCGATGTTGACCACCATGCCCTCTTCGAGCGTATCGCCACCGGCCGCATGCCGGTGGATGTCGGCACTGCCATCTGGTGCGACCAGCAGCGGCGCCTCGTACATCTCGAGCCCGATCCCATGGCCGACATGATGGCGGCGGTAGTGCGGGATGCCTGCGGCGCGCACGGTGTCCATACCGGTTCGCGCCAGCTCGCTGCTTGGCAGGCCGGGCCGGATCACGGCGAGCATGGCGTCGATGCCCGCGGCGATCGCGCGGAAGTATGCCGCGAGCCGCTCGGGCGGTTCTCCGACCACCGCCGTGCGCCCGGTGTCCGCCCAGTAGCCGCGGTACCGGCCGCCGCAGTCGGACCTGATCACATCACCGGAGCGCACCAGCCGATCGGGCGACGGCGGGAAGCAGGCCGACCCGCGGGTGCCCGCGGACGTCTCGCAGTGACCAGGAATCACCCCCCGAGCGGCCGTGGTGGTCGCGATGACCTGCGCGAGGTCGGCCTCGGTCGCCCCATCGCTGGCCGCGGCGAAGGCGGCCATGATGGCGTCCTCGACGGCATGCGCCGCATGCCGGAGCCGGTCAATCTCGGCGTCCGTCTTGACCCTGCGGAGGGCGCTGAAGACCTCGGCGGCTGGCTCGGCGGCGGCGCCAAGCTGGCTCAGCCACTCCCACCGGCCGGGCGGCATGCCGGTCTGGTCGACACCGAGCCGTCCCTTGGCCACGCCCAGGTCACTGAGCGCCAGGTCGAGCGCGGCCTCAGGCCCTGGCAGGCGCGGGGCGCCTGCCCGCAGCTGCGCGGCCCGCGCTTCAGCGCCGGCCAGGGCGGCATCGTGCGCCTGATGGATGTGGAATGTGCCGTAGGTGTAGAACCGGTCGGCCGATGCCGGGCGGTCGGCGAGGTAGTCGATGGCGTCGATGGGCGCGACCAGGGCCGTCTGCCCGGAGCCGGCGAGCACGCCGTATACCTGCAGGTCACGGAACGTGTAGATGGTCCAGCTGTCGTAGCCGGTGAGGTAGGTGACGTTCTCAGGGCAGGTGGCCACCAGGCCGTCAAGTCCCGCGTCCGCCATTACCCGGACCGCTCGCGCGACGTCGATCAGCATAACCAGACCATAAGCGAGGCCCGGCCGCGAGTCACCGGCCGATCGGGGCAGCCATGCGGGCGCTGAGCGGAGTCGTGTCATCGACGCACTGGCTGGCCACCCAGGCCGGCCTGCGAGTGCTCGCCGCCGGCGGCAACGCGGTCGACGCGGCGGTCGCTGCCGGGTTCGTGCTCCAGGTCGTCGAGCCGGACATGAACGGGCCCGGCGGGGAGGTTGTCGCGCTCGTATGCCATCCGGCCGAACCTGGGGTACGGGTGGTGTGCGGCCAGGGCGTCGCGCCGGCCGCTGCCACGCACGGGCTGTTCGCCGATCTCGGGCTGCACCTGGTGCCGGGCTGCGGGCCGCTGGCCGCTACCGTCCCGGGAGCCTTCGGCGCATGGACGCTGATGCTCAGCCGCTGGGGCACGGCGGAACTCGACGACGTGCTCTCCGACGCCATCGGCTACGCGCAGCGCGGCTACCCGGTTACCGACCGGATAGCCGCGACGATCGGTGCGGTGGCCCCCGTGTTCACGGCCAACTGGCCCACATCAGCCGGGACCTGGCTGAGCCGGGGTACGGCGCCAGCTTCAGGTACGGCGCTGACGAACGCCGCGCTCGCCGACACCTGGACGCGGCTACTGAAGGAGTCCCACGCGTCAGGGCCCGGCAGGCACGAGCGCCTGGCCACGGCCAGCGACGCCTGGTACCGCGGTTTCGTGGCCGAGGAGATCGAACACTTCTGCGCACGGACCGCGGTCCGCGACGTGTCCGGTGGTGTGCACCGCGGCCTGCTGACGCAGGACGATCTCGGCGCCTGGCAGCCGCGGGTGGAGGATCCCGTGCTGTTCGATTTCGGCGAGCTGACGGTCGCCAAGACCGGGCCGTGGGGCCAGTGCCCGGTCTTCTGCCAGCAACTTGCCCTGCTTGACGGCCTCGACCTGGGCGGGCCGGACCGGGTGCACGTGCTGGTCGAGAGCGCCAAGCTCGCGTTCGCCGACCGCGAGGCATGGTATGGCGACCCAAGGTTCTTCGATGTCCCGCTGGCCGCGCTGCTCGACCGCGGCTACGCGGACGGGCGGCGCGCAGCTATCGGCGATCAGGCCAGTCCAGGGCTCTGCCCAGGCACCCCGGGCGGCCGGCGGCCAAGGCTGCCGGTCATCCGCGGGTCGGAGCCGGGGACGGACTGGGGATCGGCGATGCTGCCCACGGTTGGGCCTGGCGACACCTGCCATATCGCCACCGCTGACGCGTCAGGGATCATGGTGTCGGCAACACCGAGCGGCGGCTGGCTGCAGGGATCACCGGTGATCCCGCGGCTTGGCTTCCCGCTTGGCACCCGGGCACAGATGTTCTGGCTCCAGCCGGGCCTGGCGGCGTCGCTGGCTCCAGGTGCCCGCCCCCGTACGACGCTCTCGCCGACCATCGTGCTGCGGCGCGGCGAGCCGTGGCTGGCGTTCGGCACCCCGGGCGGCGACAAGCAGGACCAGTGGTCGCTGTGGGCCTTCCTGGCCATGCTTGGCGAATCTCGCGGGCTGGCGGCCGCGCTCGCGGCTCCCCGCGGTCACGTGACGCATTTCCCGAGTTCCTTTTACCCGCGTACCGCGGCCGGCCATGTCGTCGTCGAAGCGGACATCGGCGAGGCGGTGATCGGCCGGCTTCGCGGCAAGGGCCATCAGGTGCGGGAGGTGCGACCAGGCTCGCTCGGCAGGGTCGCCGTCGCCGGGCGGGACGGTAGGCGGCTGGTGGCCGCCGCTGACCGGCGCGGCGGGTGCGCCGCCGCCGACGGCCGGTAGCACAGGAGGGAAAGGTCATGCGGGTGCCCCCCGAGTGGAACGACACGGCACGGCCCTACGAGCGCGGCCAGCTCATCCACGAAGCCTTCGACCTGCAGGCGGCATTGTCCGGCGACGCGACCGCGCTCATCGCCGATGACCGGCGGATCTCCTACGCCGCGCTCCGCGCCGCCTCGCTGGCGTATGCCGCCGAGCTGGCCTCAGCAGGCGCCCGGCCGGGCACGGTGATCCCGCTGGCCATGCCGAAAACGCCGGAGCTCGTCGCGGTGATGCTGGCCGTGCTCAGGTGCGGTGCGGCGTACACCGGCCTCGATGCTGGCTGGCCAAGCGCCAGGGAGGCCGACCTGGTGGCCAGGCTCTGCCCGCCCGTCGTGCCTGGCAGGAACTGGCAGCCGCTGCCCGAGGTCACTGGTGCTACGGCCAGCCAGGCAGAAACGGCCAGCCAGGCAGGACCAGCCAGCCAGGCAGGACCAGCCGGGCCGGTGGGCCGTGCGGGGCCGCAGGTCGGCGGCTGCGACACAGCGTGCGTCATGTTTACATCGGGCACAACCGGCGAACCGAAGGGGATCTTGACCCCGCACCGCGGGATGACCAGATTGTTCGCGCCGTGCCCGTTCGGCGACTTCGGCCCTGGCGCGGTGATGCCGGTCGCCGCGTCGATCGCCTGGGACGGGTTCAGCGTTGAGCTGTGGGGCACGTTGCTCGGCGGCGGCACAGCGGTGCTGATCGGCGAGCCGTTCCTGAGCCCGCCCCTGCTGCGCGACCTGCGCGCGCGGTATGGCGTGAACCGGGTCTTCCTCACAACCTCGGTCTTCCACATGATCGTGGACGAGGAGGTGGGCGCGTTCAGCGGCATCGGCCAGGTCCTGATCGGCGGGGAGGCGCTCGCGCCGCAGCGGGCGCTGGCGTTCCTGGCCAGCCAGCCAGGCAGTGAGCTGGTCAACTTGTACGGTCCCGCCGAGATGACCTGCCTGACCACGGCGCACACGGTGACGACGCGGGACTGCGCGGGTCAACACGGCGTGCCGATCGGGCGGCCAGTGCCCAACACCGAGGTCCACGTGCTCGCCGGGACGCGCCCATGCGAGGTGGGCGAGACTGGCGAGCTCTACCTGGCCGGGGACGGGCTCGCCAGCGGGTACCTGCACGCCAAGGCTCTCACCGCCGAGCGGTTTGTCTACGTGGCTGGGCGGCGGCTGTACCGCACCGGCGACCTGGGATTCTGGTCGGCGGACGGCGTGCTGCATTTCTCCGGCCGGGCGGATAGGCAGCTCAAGGTCCGCGGATACCGTGTCGAGCCCGCCGAGATCGAGCAGGCCATGCTCGCCGAACCCGGCATCCGCGGTGCCGCCGTGCTGCCGCGGTTCGGGCCAGAGGGGAACTGCCGCGACCTCGTCGGCTGTTACGTCACGGCCGGCGGCAGCCAGCTCGGCCCGGCGCAGCTGCGTGCCAGGCTCGGCGTCTCGATGCCGGACTATCTGGTGCCGGCCGTTCTGCTCCAAGTCGACAATCTGCCGCTAGCATCCAACGGCAAGCTCGACGCCAAGCGGCTGCTCGCTATGGCCGAGCGCGCCGCAAGGACGCCGCCGGCCGCAGGCTCGGCGAGCACGCCGCACGCCACGAGCACGCCGCACGCCACGAGCACGCCGCACGCCACGAGCACGCCGCACGCCACGAGCACGCCGCACGCGGCCAGCACGGCGGGCACGCCGACGGCCGAGTCCCTGCAGGCACTGGTCGGCCGGCTGTTCGCTGACGTGCTCGACCGGGCGCAGGTGCCGACCGACGTCAGCTTCTTCGAACTCGGCGGCAGCTCGCTCGACGCTGGGCGGGTCTGCGCCAGGCTGAGCCAGGCACTGGGCGCGCCGATCCCGGTATCGCCGATCATGGCGCACCCCACGGTGGCCGGCACCGCCGCATGGCTGCGCGGCCGGTTCGGCCGGCCAGCCAGGCTGGCGCGGCAGCCAGGCACCGCCAGCGGCGTTCCGCTGACCCCGGCGCAGGAAGCGTTCTGGCTTTCCCACCACCTGCAGGTCACGGACCTGGAGAATCACTGCCTCACTGTCTTCCGGGTCGAGGGCCGCGTAGATCCGGAGGCGATCAGGGCCGCGATCGGCGACGTACACCGCAGGCACGAGGCAGTGCGGGCCAGCTACCCGCTGGCCGAGGAACCGCGGGCGCTGCCAGGCACAGGCGAGCCTGTCTTCGCCAGGCTGCCAGACGCCGGGCACGAGGGCGCAGCCAGGCGCCTGCTGCTCGACCACCTGGCCGCCCCGTTCGCGCTCGGTGCCGGCCTGGTGTGGCGGTCGGGCCTGGCCGCCTGGCCAGGCGGCACGCTGCTCGGGCTGGCCGCTCATCACGTCGCGTTCGACGGCTGGTCCCAGGCCGTGCTCGCCAACGACCTCAGCACCGCCTATGCGGCCAGGCTCAGCGGCGAACCTCCTGTGTTCGCTGCGCCCGCGCCGACGCTTGCCGAGTTGCACGAGGAACGGGAAGGCCGCGGCGCGCTTGCCGATCTCCGCTGGCAGCGGGATTACTGGAAATCCGCGCTGACCGGCCTGCCCGACCTCGCGGTCAGGCGGCCAGCCGAGCCGGCCGACGGCGTCGGGCTGCTGTCATTCACGCTTACCGCCGCGGCGCCCGTGGCCGCAGGCGCGACTAAGTTCGACACGCTGCTGTCCACCTACGGCGCAGCGGTTGCCTCGGTCACCGGGCAGCGGGAGTTCGGGGTCGGGGTGCCGATGGCCCATCGGGCCAGCCTCACCGAGGCAGCGGCGGTTGGCTGCCTGCTTGACACCGTGTGCGTCCCGGTCACCGCGCAGGACGACCCGCTGGCGACGCTGACCGGGATGCGCACCGTGCTCGCCTCGGCCCGCGCCGCGCAGGACATCTCGTTCGCGGAAGTCGTTCGGCTGGTCAACCCGCCACGCACCGAACGGAACCCACTGTTTCAGACCATGTTCGTCTTGCAGGACACCGAGCAGGCGCGGCTAAGGATCCCCGGGTGCCGGTCGGCCACCTGGACGCCCGCGCCGCTGGCGCCGATGTTCGAGATCGTCACCGAGGTCTGGCCGGCCAGCAGCGGCATGTTGACGGTGCGGATCAGCTTCGACCGCCGCACGGTCGCCGCCGACTTCGCCGCGGATCTTGCCAGCGCGTACCGTCTCAGGGCGTGCGCCCCCCCGCCGACCGCGCCGAGACCGTCAAGCGTGGGCACCCCGAGCGCGGCGGTCAGGTTCCCGTCAGACGCGCCGCCCACGGCGGCAGCCTCCGGCTCGGGGAGGCCGAGCCCGGCAGCGACCTGGCAGGCTACGGCGAACAGCAGCGCGGAGTTCTCGGCGGGCATCGGCGGGCGGTTGATCTCGCCTGCCACGGTCAGGCTGCTGCCCGGCAGCACGCCGGGCAACGCACGGATCTCCCTGTCAACCCGCTCCTGCTCGCTGACGGTCGCGCAGCGCACGTCGACGGACATCGACGCGCTGGCGGGCACGGTGTTCTCGGTGGTGCCACCGGAAAGGAGCGTCGGGGTCACCACCGTCCCTGCAGCGGCACGCTGCAGCGCCGTGACCGCCAGGACCTGGTGGGCAAGTTCCAGGGCCGCGTTGACGCCCCGCTCAGGGTCAAGGCCAGCGTGCGCCGCCCGGCCCTGCGCCCGCACGCGGTAGAACGAGGTTCCCTTGCGGGCGGTCTTCAGCGCCCCTTCCGCGCTTGGCTCAAGCACAAGCACCGCCCTTGCCTGCTGCGCCTCGGCCTCGATGAGGCCGCGGGACGTGTCGGAGCCGATCTCCTCATCGCTGGTCACCAGCACGGTGACCCCGGCGAGATCGGTCAGCTCGGCCAGGGCGTGGAACATCTGCACCAACCCGGCCTTCATGTCGAAGCAGCCTGGACCGGTGGCCCGGTCACCGCCAGTCACCTCGAACGGCAGCCGCGCGAGTGTCCCGATCGGCCATACCGTGTCCAGATGCCCGAGCAGCAGGACACGGTGCTGGCCGGGCCACCGCCATCGCAGGTGCGTGCGGCCGCCGATGCTGAGTACCTCGGGCCCGGCGCCGAGCATCTCGCGGCCGAGGCCGGCGACAAGGTCGGCGCAGCGGGCGGTGGCCGCCAGGTCAGCGGATGGCGACTCCACGGCCACCAGCGCGGCGAGCTGCTCGGTCATGAGGCGGCGCCGTCCGCGCAGGGCGGGAAGCGGGCTCACCGGACGGGCCGGGGAGCGCGGGGAACATGATCAGGGTCGGAGTCGCCGGCTGCCAGCACCCTCATGTCGAGTACATCTACACCGAGGTGGCCAGCCGCCGCAATGTCACGATCGAGGCGGTGGCCGAGCCGGACCAAGTAACTCGTGCGGCTGCGGCCCGCCGCTTCGGCGTGCCAGCCTACGCCGACCACAGGGAGCTGCTCGACCGCCACCGCCTGGACGTCGTCGTGGCCGCCGGCGACTTTGCCGGGCGCGGCCGTATCGTTGCCGACAGTCTGCAGGCAGGCGCCCACGTGCTCGCCGACAAGCCGCTGTGCACGACGGCGGGCGACCTGGGCGATGTCGAAGCCTCCTGGCTTGCTGGCGACCGTGAGCTGTCGCTGCTGCTCGAGAAGCGGTGCTGGCCGCCGACCCTGGCGCTTCTGAACCTGATCAACGCCGACGTGCTCGGCGAGATCACGCTGTTCGCCGCGTCGGCGCCGCACCGGCTGATGCGCGCGGCCAGGCCGCCATGGTTCTTCGATCCGGTCAGCTATGGCGGCATCCTGAACGACCTCGCCGTGCACGACCTCGACCTGCTGCTGTGGCTGACCGGCACGACTGGGGGCGTGATCACCGGGTGGACGGGCAACCGGACGATGCCCGAGCACCCTGGGTTCGACGACCATGGCCTGGCCGTCTTCCGCGGCACTGACGGCCTGCTCGGCACGTTCGAGGTGCACTGGCTGTCACCGGAGGCCGCGCCATACCACGGCGACTACCGGCTGCGGGTGACCGGCACGCAGGGCACCGCCGAGCTGACTTGGAAGGACGGCCACATCGTGGTCGCGACGCACCTACGCCCGCCGTACCAGCCGCCGCTTCCCGCACCGATCAGGCCGGCCTGCGGCTTCTTCGACGCGGTCTGCGACGGGCGGAGCCAGATGATCACCGGCAGTGATGCCATCGCGGCCACCAGGCTCGCACTCGCCGCGCAGGCCAGTGCCGCCGATGCCGGCCAGCCGGTCGGGTGGTGCCGCGGTGCCTGACGTGGAGTGCTTCGACACGATCGGCGCGATCGACCCAGCCAGGTGGCAAGGCGTGACCGCCGGCCAGGACCTGGCATACTCGCCCGCCTACATGCGCTACTTGGAGTCGCAGGAGCCTGGCTGCCGGCCGTTGCTGATGCTCGGAGACCTCGCCGCCTGCTGCCTGGCCGAGTTCTCCGCGCGCAGCCCGTTCACAAGCAAGCCGGCCAGCCTGCTCACCGACCGCCAGTACCTGCGGATCGGGCGGCCCGACGAGCCGGCCGCCGTGCCGGAACTGCGATCGGCGCTGGCCGGCCATGCCGGGGACGCGCTGCCGCCTGACCTCGGCGGCTTGCTACGGCGGGCGTGGCAGACGTTCGTCACCAGCGTTGGGATGCCGGTCGTAGTGCGCAATCTCTGGGACAGCCGGGTGCTGCTCGCCACCGGGCTTGAGCCAGCGGCCCGGCGGTATGCGCTCGCCAGGATGATCGAGGCGGTGAAGTCCGAGGCGATCCGCCGTGGCTACCGGTCGGTCGCCTTCGTGTACACGCCGGGTGAGGACGCCGCGCTGCAACGCGCCCTGCGGGCGGCGGGCTTCGCCCGCGCGCTCATCGGCGGGCTGACCGCGATCGACCTCCGCGGCTGCGCCACTTTCGACGACTACCTGGATCGGTTCCGCTCCAGGGGCAGGCAGCGGATCCGGGCCGAGATACGGCAGTTCGCCGAGGCGGGCCTGCGGGTGCAGCGGATCGACCATGCGGCGGCCGTGCGGCAGATGGCCGAGCTTGAGCTCGCCACAAGCGTCAGGCACGATCGGCCGGTAACCCTGCCGCAGCAAAGGAACATGCACGCCGCGCTCAGCCAGGCATTCGGCGACCGGCTCGTCGCCTGCGGGGTGACCAGCGGTGACCGGCTGGTGGCGTCGGCAGCGATGCTGCGCGGAGACCGCGAGCTGCGTGTGCTCTTGTACGGCGCTGGCGACGAGCCGATCGCCAGGTTGCCTGGGGTTTACGGCTCCGCGGTCGCCTACTGGCCGATCCGCCAGGCCCTGGCGTGGGGGCTGGACACCGTGCGCCTTGGCTACGAAGGCTACGACGCCAAGCTGCTGCGCGGAGCCCGGCTGCTGCCGCGCTACATCCAGGTATGGACGGCATCGGCGGCCGGCCGGGCCTTCCTTGCCGACTGGCTGAGCATGGCAGACGCCAGGGCCGCCCAGTTCTTCCTTGAGCTTGAAGCCAAGTACCACAACCGCTGCCACGCCGCTACCCCCACATACGCTGGCCCGCATCATCTGGGTCGGTGACCGCGGGTTCTCCTCAGCACGGAACGGCCGCCGCCAAGGAGATCGGGCAGCTGAGTGGGCTGAACGCCTACGACCGGCCGGATGCTCGGGTGGGTACGCTGAAGACTGCAGGTGGCGGAGGGACCCGCCGGTAACCGCGGCGCTGCCGCCAATGGTCCCTGCCTGGTACAGGTGGGAGGCCGCATGCGCGCATTCGATCAAGCGGATCCGCTGGCCGTGGCGCTGGATGAGCTGTCGGTGCTGGGCGGGGAGTTGGAGCAGCAGGCGCTTGGCAGCCTGCGGGCTCGGCTGACCGAGCAGCGGCTCCGGGTGCTGGTCGCCGGGGAGGCAAAGCGGGGCAAGAGCACTCTGGTGAACGCCCTGCTTGGCCGGGCTGTGCTGCCCACGGGGGTGACACCGCTGACCGCGCTGGCTACGACTCTCCGGTACGGGCGGGATGAGCGGGTCACCGCGACCATTCCGTCCGGGCAGATCGAGGTATTCCCCCTGACAGCGCTGGATTACCTGGTGACCGAGCACGGCAACCCGGGCAACGTCAGGAACCTGTCGGCCGTCACAGTCGCCGTGGACGTGCCGCTGCTAGCCCGTGGCATCGAGCTGGTCGACACTCCGGGAACCGGCTCGGTCTACGAACACAACACCGATGAGGCCGAAGCAGCCCTGGAGACCATGGACGCCGCCGTGGTGGTTCTCACCGCCGACCCTCCGGTCTCGGCTGCGGAGCGGCAGCTCATATCCCGTGTCGCGAAGCTGTCGGTCAGCATGTTCGTCGTCCTCAACAAGGCTGATCATCTGGCCGGCGATGAGCTGCCCGAGGTGCTGGCCTTCACCACTCAGGTGGTAGGGGGAGCTGCCGGACGGCCAGCCCGGATTTACCCCGTGTCGGCACGCGCGGCACTCACCGCGGCCGGCGACGCTGGATTCGCTGAGTTCACCGCGGACTTCAGCGCCTATCTGGAGCACGGGCGGGGGGCTGACCTGCGACGCTCTGTTGACGGGCATGCCCGGCGGATAGCAGGCGCGTTGCGGGACGAGGTGATCCTGGCTCGGCGGGCGGCCGAGCTGCGCGGGGAGGATTCAGCGCAGCGGGTGCAGGCGTTCGCCGCACGGCTGGCTGCCGTCACAGACCGGCGCCGCGATGCCGCTGACCTGACAGCGGCGGAATCCAAGCGGATGCTCGCGGCGCTGAACGAGGCCGCGGACCTGGCCGCACGGGCATGCACGGCGCGGGTAGTAGCGCGGCTGGATGATCTGCTCGGCGACGGCCTGCGCTCGTCCCCTGCCGCGGTGATCGAGCGCACGGGGCGGGCGCGCCTGGGAGATCTCGCCGTGGTTGAAGCGGAGTCCTGGCGCAGCGAGCGGGCGGCGGCGCTTGAGGCAGGTCTGTCGGCGCTGGATCAGCGGCTGACCGACGCCCTGGCGGCGGAACTCGACGCCGTGCGGGCAGCCGCCGCGGAACTGCTGGGGCTCGACCTGACGCTTGGGGCGCCGGATCAGCGGCTTGCGCCGGACGTGCGGTTCTTCTACCAGGTCGCGGAGGACGCAGGTCAGACGGAGCTGCTGGCCGGGGCGATCCGCCGGCGGCTCCCCGGAGAGGCCGGACGGAACCGAGCCCGAGGCCACCTGCGCCGGGAGGCGTCCGGCCTGGTCCCCCGGCAGATCGGCCGTGCCCGCGCCGACCTGCAATACCGGCTGGCCGAGGCGACCAGGCGGCTCGTGCGGGCGGTCGACGCCCGCTACGACGAGGCAACCAGCCGGTTGGAAAGGGCACTCGCCGACGCGGCCACGCTGCGCGGCGCGACCGAAGAAGAGGTCGCCGCACGCGACGTGGAACTCACGGACCGCTTGACGGCGATTGAGCACGTGCTCACCCTGCTGGACTGCGCCACGCTACGGGCCGCCGGGGCCGCCAGCCAGATCGCGACATGACCGAGGTCGGCGGCACCCTTCCATCAGGCACCCGCCTCGGCGCCGCGCGGCCCGCCAGCCTGTCCCTGGCCGCCACGACGATGTACCGGTAGACCGCGGTCAGCCGCCGGGCAGCACCGGGCTGGGCCATGAGGCGGCGCGTGTGCAGTGCGCACATTCCCAGTAACCCGGCCAGCCGCGTGACGGTTACGGCGTCCGCATGTGCCTCGAGCGCGAACCAGCCAAGGTGACGGTCGCTGGCCTCGCCGACGTACCGGCATACGGGGCAGCCCGGCGCGGTGAGCAGGTCGGCAGCGTCATACAGGGTGAGCACCGACGGGCCGCGGGACGGGAGCGGCGGCCGGCATGCTAGCCGCCCTGGCGCGGTGTCATCAGGACCCGATCCTGGTCAGGTCCGGTGACAGCAGGTCGAGCAGCCTGCTGCAGGGCTAGCCCGACCGCCTGCGCCCGGTTTCCCCGATGGTCTCGTCGAGGCTGGCCAGCCAATCACCCAGAGCCGTCGCCGTCGCCCTCCGGTCTGCTGGTGCCCGGGGACAGCCACTCGCTGAGCAGGCTTGCGCACAGGCCGAACTGGCGCAGTTCTGCCGATACGGCTGCCTGGCGAGCGAACGCCTCGATGTCCCCGTGTGACAGTGATTGCCAGCACAGCCAGTCCGCGAGCACCAGCGCACGCATCGTCGTTTCTGCCAGACCGGTCGGCGGGCCGTACTCCACCTGATGGCGGAGCCGGGCCACCTGGCTGCCGCCAGTCGGCGTTGCCGCCTGCAGCCGTTCCAGGCGCACTGACAGCTCGCCGATCAAGTATTGCCGCGTCATCGTCTCAAGTATTGCCGCGTCATCGCCGGACAGGCCCCGACGCTCGAGCTGGAGATCCGCGGGCTAAGCTGGCCGGCAACCGAACCGTTGACCACGCCGGCCCGACGTATCCGGCTGGCCGGAGCGAGCCGCCTCGGAGCAGCCGCCTGGCCAGGACATGAGCCGACCAGCGCACGGGCTCGTGGAGCCGGCTCGCGCCAAAGCCAGCCGCGGAATCCGCACTGAGCCTGGCCCCCGCTCTGCAGGCCACTACGTCCCGTCTCCTTACGAAGTCACAGTAGGACCCATCGGCCATCCGGCAGGCGGCGCGCGTTTATCACACTGGTTTATCACGCTCACCGCTTCGGCGAGATCCACCACCGAGCGGCGCATGCCACTACCCAGATCGTACGACCCCTGGGCCCGGGCACGGTACCCCTGCTCGCCACGCACCGCCGGTCACAACGACATGCGGCCTCCCGCCTCGGAGGTCGGGCAGGGACCGTTGGCGATCACGCAGTCTGGGCGAGCCCCTCCGCCGCACGTGCCTATGAGGCTGCAGCTCTAGACACGGATCGAGCCATACACTCGCACGATCCGTGCGGCATGCCCGGAGAACGTCGCGGATCGGTGCCAGCTGACCGGCCGCACGTGGCCCGCATCTAACCTGCGAAGCTGTGGACATGGCGGAACCCGTAGGCAGGAAGCTTGTGCTGCTGCGGCATGCTAAGTCGGCTTGGCCCGACGTGCCGGACCATGAGCGGCCGCTCGGGCAGCGTGGCCGTCGGGATGCGCCCGTCATGGGGCGCTGGCTGCGCGCTGCCAACCATGTGCCCGACCAGGTGCTGTGCTCCACGGCCCGCCGTGCCCGTGAGACGTGGCAACTCACCCAGTCGGGGCTCGGAACCGAACCGCCAGTCCAGTTCGACCGCCGCGTGTACCAGGCCTCGGCGGCGCAACTCCTGGACTTGCTCAGCCAGGCTAACTACCCTGCGAAAGCGCTCCTGATCGTCGGGCATGATCCAGGACTCCCGGAACTGGCACTCATGCTGGCGGGAACGGCTCCACCTGAGGGCGGCCAGGCCGGAAGCGATGCCACGCCAGATGCCGCTTTCGACCGCATGCGCGCAAAATTTCCGACCTGTGCGGTTGCGGTCCTGGAGTTCGCCGGGAGCTGGGGGCGGCTACGGCCAGGCTCAGCACGGCTGACCGGGTTCGTGACGCCCCGCGAGCTGGGGTGACCGGCGCACCAGATCACCGATAGGCCGTTGATACTCGTCACTGGCCCTGCTGGCCTATCTCACGAGCCAGCTCAAGGCCCAAGACGCGGCTGGCGATCAGCAGCAGTTGCACCTCGACGGCCGCCCGTTCCAGGTGCGTGTGCGCACAGCCGCAATCGGCCATGGCGGGATGGCCTGATCTCGGTGTATGAGCTGGTGCGCGTCCGGCAGGCGAACCACATCTCCACCGTAGAAGCCCGCGCGTCGGCACGCCGGACGGCCTGGTGACCAGGGGAATCACGGCAACTCGGGTTGGGCGAATGCACGGCAGCACGGTGCGGGTTCTCCCCGTACAAACGCCCTGTCGTATTGTGGACAGAGATCACGCGATGAGGCTCGCGAAACGCCCACCCCTAGCGCGGGCTAATGGCCTCTACCTGCACGGATGCTGTCAACAGGTGGAGGCATTCTGTGTCTGGCAACCCTGCGGCAAGCGGTGCTGGGGGCGGACCCGGCTTGGGAGCATCGCGGTGGCATGGCCTTCGCGGCGCGTCGCCGGCGCTGAAGTTCGTGCTGATGGTCGGCGTCATGAGCTTCTTCGCCGATTTCACCTACGAGGGCTCGCGGTCAGTCATCGGACCGTACCTGGGCACGCTCGGCGCGGGAGCGCTGGCGATCGCCGTGATCAGCGGGCTCGGCGAGTTCCTCGGCTACGGGCTGCGGTTGTTCTCCGGCCGGGCCGCGGACCGGACCGGCCGGTACTGGCCGATCACGATCAGCGGCTACGTGGTCCAGATGGCAGCGGTCCCGCTGCTCGCGCTGGCCGGCAACTGGCAAGTCGCGGCGCTGCTGATCATCGCCGAGCGGGTCGGCAAGGCCACGCGCAACCCGCCGCGGGACGCGATGCTGTCGCATGCGGCCAAGGAGATGGGCTACGGCCGGGGCTTCGGCGTGCACGAGGCGCTGGACCAGTTCGGCGCGCTGTTCGGGCCGCTGCTCGTTGCCCTTGTCCTGGCGGTGAGCCAGCATGACTACAAGCTCGCGTTCGCGGCGCTCGCGGTTCCTGCGCTGATCACGCTCTCGCTGCTGCTGGTGGCGCGCACGTTCTTCCCGCGGCCGCAGGACTTGTCCTCCGGGCCGGCCGAGGTGACCACATCTGGCCTTCCCCGGGTGTTCTGGGTATACCTGGCCGGCGCCGCGCTGGTGGCTGCCGGGCTGGCGGACTTCCCGCTGGTCGCCTTCCACTTCCAGCAGGCCCACCTAGTGTCGGCACCGATCGTTCCGGTGTTCTACGCGGTAGCGATGGCGGTCAGCGGCACCGGCTCACTCATCTTCGGGCGGTTGTACGACACGGCCGGCATCGGCGTGCTGATCCCGCTCACCGCTGCCGGGGCTGCGTACGCGCCGCTGGTCTTCCTGGGCGGGACATGGGCCGCGCTCGCGGGGGTGGCGCTGTGGGGCCTGAGCATGGGGGTACAGGAATCGATCATCCCGGCCGCGGTGGCGCCGATGGTCACACCGGATCGCAGGGCCTCGGCATACGGCCTGTTCACCGGTGTCTACGGCACAGCCTGGGTGCTGGGCAGCGTGGTGATCGGAGCGCTGTTCAGCGTGTCGCTGGGAGCGGTGATGGCGTTCGCCGTCGCCGCGCAGCTCGCCGCGATCCCGTTCATCCTGGCGGTCCGCCGCCTGATCACAGGCGGCCGCCATCCGGCCTGAGGCCGAGCGCTGCGTGCGGCCTCCGACCAAGCGGCCCCTGCTCGGCGGTACCCTCCGGCTGCTCGCCGGGCACCCGACGCTGCTGGTCCTGCCGTGGGAGAACCAGGTTCAACGCGATGGGGAATGGGCCTGACCGGGCCTGCCGGACGGGGCGCGCGTCGCGATCGGTCTCATGGTCACCATCCGCTGCCGCGGTCACCACGACAGCGGCCTTAGAGTGGACTGAAGGCGATGGGGCCCGTCGGTGAAACCGCCTTGAGGCTGATGGCTCCTGTTGACTGCGCTTCGGCGCGGACAGGAGCATGCGATGGCGCATCACGGCACGGCGGATCTGACGGAGCAGCCCGCGGCTGACTGGCCCCGGCCATTCGCCAGCCTGCTGACAGCTGAGCCGGCCGAGGCAGGTGAGCCGGCCGGACAGAGCGAGCCCGCCGAGCCGGCGGACCATGAGATCATCACCGACCTGCGGCTGGACCAGGTCATCGAGGCTATCGCCGGCCGGCAGGAGGAACGCGAGCTGGTGGCCGGGCTGCTCAGCCGGCCGGCCGCCGACATCGACACCCTGACGTACCGGCATGAGGTCTTCAGGGACCTCGAAGACGCCGTCCTGTTCGAGGCGGCCACGACCTTCGCCGGTCACACGGGCCAGGTGCACGCGCATCTTGACCAGCTAGCCAAGATGAGGTCCGCCCAGCAGCGCGAGGGCTGGTTCCTTGACGCGGCCGTGATCTACTGCGACGCCGCCAGGACCCTGGCCGCCACCCTGGCCTCCCGGCCGCTCGCCTCGCGCGCTCTGCAGGCATTCCGCGACTACCTCGCGGCCTACCTCGCCTCCGCGGAGTTCACCAGGCTCGCTTCCGACACCGCGGACCGCAGGAGCGATCTCGCCCGGATCAGGTACCTGGTCCGGGTCAAGGGCCTGCGGGTCGAGGTCAGCAGGCATGACGGCGAACCGGACTACAGCGCGGAGATAGAGGAGACGTTCGAGCGCTTCCGGCAGGGCGCGGTGAAGGACTACCGGGTCGCGTACCGCGGCTGGCCGGGCATGAATCATGTGGGCGAGTACATCCTTGAGCTGGTGGCGCAGCTGTTCAGCGACGAGTTCTCCGCGCTGGAAGACTATTGCCGCCGCCATGCCCGGTTCGTGGATCTGAAGATCCGGCGGTTCGGGCGTGAGCTCCAGTTTTACCTGGCGTACCTGGATTACATCAGGCCGCTGCGCGCGGCCGGCCTCAGCTTCTGCCTTCCGGAAGTCAGGGCCGATTCCAAGGAGATCTTCGCCCGCGACACCTTCGACCTGGCGCTCGCGGCCCGGCTGGTTCCCGGTGGCACGCCGGTCGTCGCCAACGACTTCGAGCTGCACGATCCCGAGCGAGTGATCGTGGTCTCCGGGCCCAACCAGGGCGGGAAAACCACGTTCGCCAGGACCTTCGGCCAGCTTCACCACCTGGCCAGCACCGGATGCCCGGTCCCGGGCAGCGCTGCGCGGCTCTACCTGTCCGACCGGATCTTCACCCACTTTGAGCGGGAGGAAGATATCGCCGATCTGACCGGGAAGCTGGAAGACGACCTGCTGCGGATCCAGAAGGTCCTGCAGGCGGCGACGCCACGCAGCATCGTCATCATGAACGAGATCTTCACGTCCACGACGCTCAGCGATGCCCGGTTCCTGGGCCGGAAGGTACTGGAGAAGGTCGCCGAGCTCGACCTGCTCTGCGTCTACGTGACCTTCATCGACGAGCTGGCCTCCTTCGGGGACACGGTGGTCAGCATGGCCAGCACGATCGTCCCCGAGAATCCGGTCCAGCGGACGTACAAGGTCGTGCGCAAGCCTGCGGATGGCCTGGCCTACGCCCTGGCCATCGCGGACAAGCACCGCGTCACCTATGAGCAGCTGCGGGGGCGGATCGCGTTATGAAGGCCTACCTGCTGTATCAAGACCAGGACTTCGACTTCTCCGGCGAGTTTCCGCCCAACGCGGGCGACCTCATTCAGGACCTGGAGCTGGCCGTGCTGCTCGGCGCGATGGCGGGAGGCGACAAATTCCTGTGCGACATCTCCACGAAGGTGCTGCTGACAAGCCTCACCGACACCGACGCGATCCGCTATCGCCAGCGCGTTCTCGCTGACTGCATCGCCGAGCCTGACATCATCCGCGAGATGTATGGCATCGCCGTGGGTGCGCTGCAGGATAAGCGCAGCGTGTGGGGGTTCTTCACGTCGCAGAACCCCTCATCCATCCTCGCCGCCGCGGTCGGGCAGCTCGAGGTGCTGATCGTCCGGCTCAGGCAGCTGCGCATGGTCGCCGACGAGCACGGCGGCAAGTTCCGCTCCGACGGGCTAACGACGTTCTTCCGCACCGTGCAGCGGGAGCTGGACGACGAGTACTTCGAGACGCTCGGCCGGCACCTCAAGCAGCTGCGGTTCTCCGGCGGCCAGCTGATGAGCGCACAACTCGAGCGGGATAACCGCGGGATCAACTACGTGCTCCGCTCGGGAAATGCCAGGCGGAGCTGGCGGGAGCGGATCGGGATCGCGCCGCGAACGGTCTACTCCTTCGCGATCTCGCCCCGGGACGACGCCGGCGCCCAGGCGCTGTCCGAAATAGTCAGCCGGGCGATCAACCTCGTCGCCAACGCTGCGGCACAATCAGCCGACCATGTCTCCAGCTACTTCACCATGCTGCGCGCGGAGCTGGGGTTCTACGTCAGCTGCCTGAACCTGCGCGATCGGCTCGTGGCCGCCGGACAGCCGGTGACGTTCCCTGAGCCGACGGCGCCGGCTGGCTGCGAGCTGAACTGCGCGGGCCTGCGCGACGCCTGCCTGGCCCTGCGGATCGAGCACGTCGTCGGCAACGATGCCGAGGGCGACGGCATGCCGCTGGTGATCATCACCGGCGCCAACTCCGGCGGCAAATCCACGTTCCTGCGCAGCGTCGGCGTGGCCCAGCTCATGATGCAATGCGGCATGTTCGTGGCGGCCAGCGCGTTCCGGGCCAGCGTCTGCGAGGGGATCTTCACCCACTTCATCCGCGAAGAAGATCCCGAGATGATCAGCGGGAGGCTCGACGAGGAACTCGCCAGGATCAGCACCGTCGCCGACCAGATCAGCCCGCACTGCCTGATCTTGTTCAACGAGTCATTCGCGGCGACCAACGAACGGGAGGGCTCGGAGATCGGCCGCCAGGTCGTGACCGCGCTTCTGGAATCCGGCATCAGGGTTCTCTTCGTGACCCACCACTTCGACCTGGCCGACGGCTTCCGCCGCCAGCACGCGCACCGAACCTTGTTCCTCCGGGCGCCGCGTCAGCCCGACGGGCGGCGAGACTTCAAGCTCACTGTCGCCGAGCCGCTACCTACCAGTTTCGGTGCGGACATCTACTACCGCATCGGCGGATGGCTGGGCGAGCGCGAAAAAGCAGCGCGGGAGCGTGCCTGAAGGGCCCGCCGTCAGTCCGGCGGCACCCGCCGAAGACGCCACCGTGCCCGGACAGTCAAGCCGCACGGGCATCACGCGGCCGCCGGCACGATCAGGAGCGGACCACCGAAGTGACGGCAGAGCCGTTCAGTCCTCGTGCCGAGAAGACGCGCCCGAAGGCCCATGCAGCTGCTTCGTCCCACCACCAGCAGGTCGGCGTGATGCGCAGCCGCGGCAGCGGCCAGTTGCTGCGCGAGGTTCCCGATGCGTATCTCGGAGCGCACAGCGACACCATGTGCGGCGGCGTAGGCTTCGGCAGCCCACAGCCACAGATGGCAGCTGTCCTGCCTGCGCTCGTGCTCCTCGTCGATCTCGGCGACCGAGACGCCATCCAGCCACGGCCGATGCTGCGCGACGGCGACCACGATGAGCCTGGCACCTTCGAGCTGCGCGAGACGCACAGCCTCCTCCAGTGCCCGGCGAGCCGACGCCGAGTCATGGTAGCCGACGACAATCCTGCGTAACACGCCTTAAGTGTGCTCGCGTCCGGCTATGGCGGGAAGCGCTCGGCCGTAGTTCCCCCGTCAGCGGATGCCGGCTCGTTCGCTGCGGATCGGAACCCGCGCGATGGGGCGCTACGGGCAACCGCCTGGTGATCCTGTGGTGCGTCAGCCGGCGAGAGTGTTACGGTTGAGGCGATTACGCGATGAGGCTCGCGTACCGCCGGGTTCTGGTGTCCCGGCTGATGGCCTCTACCTGTGAGCGACCCGGCGGCTGCCGGATTGGACAGGCGGAGGCCTTCTTGCCCTATGTCATTCAGGTGCTGCAAAGCCTTGTCGTGCTCATGTTCGCGCCCTTGTACGCGGGCGTGATCACCCGTGCCGAGGCCTTGGTCGGCTCGAAGCGCGGGCCTAGCGTGCTGCAGCCGTACCGGGATCTGGCGAAGCTGCTGCGCAAGGGCAGCACCTTCAGTGATCAGGCGTCGTGGATCTCGCGCGGCGCGCCGTTCGTGGCGTTTGCCTGCTACCTGACCGTGTCGGCGATCGTGCCGGTGATCACTAACACGCCGCTGCCGCTGGCTTTCCTCGCCGACCTGATCGGCGGCGCTTTCGTCCTGACGCTGGCCAGTTTCGTGATCTCGCTGGCCGGCCTGGACACCGCGAGCCCTTACGGCGGCCTGGGAGCGAGCCGGGCGAGCTGGATCGGCAGCATGGCCGAGCCCGCGCTGATCCTGGTGTTCTTCACCGTCGGCGCGGTATCGGCATCGGACAACCCGTACCTGATGAACCATGCCATCGCCGGGTCCCCGTACGCCTTGGTGCTGCCGACGCACCTGCTGGGACTGGTGGCGTTCTTCATGATCGTGCTGGTCGAGAACGGCCGGATTCCGATCGAGAACCCAGGTGTCAGCACGGAGATCTCGATGATCGATGAAGGCCGGGTGCTGGAGTACTCGGGCCGGGAGTACGCGCTGGTCAAGTGGGGCAGCTGGATGAAGTTCTTCCTGCTGTCCTCGGTGTTCATGAACGTGTTCGTGATCCCGTGGGGACTTGGCTCAGCGACCGGGCTGGCCGGGGCGCTGCTGGCCATCCCCGTTCTCCTCGGCAAGCTCGCGCTGTGCGGCCTGGCGATCGTGGTCGTCGATACGTCGTTCGCCAAGCTGCGGTTCTTCCGCATCGCTGAGTTCCTTGGCGCGGCGTTCCTGCTGGCCCTGGTCGGCATCGCAACCTCCTACGTGATCGGGGTGTGAGGTCGTGGTGGAGAAACTGGCCGCAACCAGCCCGGCCGGGGTGCTGCTCGACCTGTCCGGCGTGCTGATCTTGCTGCTGGCGTTCGCATGCCTGGGTTCTAAGCTGTTCAACAGGTACGTGGCCTACTACGGAGCGCAGTCCGTCGTGCTGGCGTTCGCGGCCGGGGTCGCCGCCTGGACGTTCCACAGCGTGCAGCTCTGGGTGCTGGCCGGATTCACTCTCGCCGTCAAGGGGATCGGGATCCCGCTCGCGACCCGCAGGCTTCTGCTGCGCCGGCTGGCGCTTGGCCGGGACGCGGCCATCTCGGCCGGCTTGTCCACGTCCCTGATCGCCGGCGGCGGCCTGACCGCGTTCGCCTACCTGGTCACCCGGCCGCAGCTACTCCCGCACGGAGTGGTGGCCGCCGCGGTGGTCCCGTTGTCCACCGCGGTGATCTTGCTCGGCGCGCTGGCGATGGTGCTGCGCCGCCATACCGTCGCCCAGCTGATCGGCTGGCTGATCGTCGAGAACGGGGTGTTCCTCGGCGCGATCACCCTGGTGGCGACGTTCCCGTTCATCGTGGAGGCGGGCATCTTCCTGGACATCGCGGCGGGAGTGCTGATCATGCTCGTGTTCGTGTCCGGCCTGACCCGCGAGCTCGCTCAGGCGAGCGCGGCCGAGCTGAAGGGGCTGCGCGGATGACCGCCCTGGCGATGCTGATCGTGGCCGGCCCGCTGGCCGGGCCGCTCGCCGCCGCGATGCGCACCAGGGCGCGGGCGGCCGGGCTGGCCAGCGTCGTTGGCGCCGTGATCTCGCTCGCCGCCGCTATCGCGCTGCTCGCGGCGCAGCTGCACCGGGCACCGCTGCAAGGCTGGGCCGGGTTCTTGTACGTGGACTCGCTCAGCGGTTTCTTCCTGCTCACCGTCGCCGGGGTGACCGTACTCGCCGCCGCCGGATCGGTTGCTTACCTGTCGGCCGAGGAAGACGCAGGCACGCTGAGCGCCTTCCAGGTCCGGCTGTACTTCATCTTCTTCGGATTGTTCGCCGCCCTGATGCTCGCCTCGCTGGAGACCGGCAACCTCGGCCTGCTGTTCGTGCTGGTCGAGGCGAGCACTCTGGCCAGCGCGGCGCTGGTCGGGCTGGAAGGCAGGGCACGCTCGCTGGAAGCGGCCTGGAAGTACGTGATCATCAGCTCGCTCGGGGTGACCATCGCGCTGGCCGGAACGCTGTTCCTTTTCTACGCGGGAAGCGCCCTGCACCTCACCTCAGATCAGCGGCTGACCTGGCCGTACCTGTTCGCGCACGCCGCGGCGCTGGCGCCGCAGCCGGTCAGGCTCGCGTTCCTGCTGGCTGTCGTCGGATACGGCACCAAGGTCGGCCTCGCGCCGATGCACACCTGGCTGCCTGACGCGCACGCGGAGGCGCCGAGCCCGGCGAGCGCGATGCTGTCGGCCGCGCTGCTCAACACCGGCATGTACGCGATCATCCGTTTCCTGGCGATCACCCAGGCCAGGCTCGGCGGCACGTTCCCGCGGGTGACGCTGCTTTCCTTCGGGTTCGTCTCGATCGTGGTCGGGGTGCTGTTCATGGTCAGGAGGGGGAACTTCAAGCGGCTTTTCGCGTACTCCTCGGTCGAGCACATGGGGATCATCGCCGTAGCGCTCGGGTTCGGCGGGGTGCTGGGGCTGTACGGAGCGCTGCTGCACACCCTCAATCACGCGATCGCCAAGGCGGTGCTGTTCCTGGGCAGCGGCGATGTCGCGCTGCGCTACAAGACCAGGGAGGCGGCCGGCGTGCGCGGCCTGCTGACGGCTGCGCCGGTGGCCGGTGCCGCGCTGCTGCTCGCGTCGCTGGCGGTGCTCGGCTCGCCTCCGTTCGGCCTGTTCCTGTCGGAGCTGACCATCGTCCGGGCTGGTTTCGCTCACGCCAGCCCGGTGCTGCCGCTGCTCCTGCTGACTCTGCTGGCCATCGCATTCATCGCGTTCGCCAGGACCACGATGGGCATGGCCACCGGGTATCAGGCGGCACCGGAGGATCCGTACCGCGGGCGAGCCGCGCACTGGACCTCGGCCATCCCCCTAGCCGTGGGCCTTGCCGCGCTGCTCGCGCTCGGGCTGTGGATCCCGGCGGGCCTGAACAGCGCGATCATGCACTCACTGGCGGCGATCTCGTGACCGCCGTCCAGCCCGGACCGGCGGGATCGCTGGCCAGCCTGTTGAGCGCGGTCACCGGGGCGAGCATCGCCGAGACCGGGAACGCGGTGACGGTCCGCGTGCGATCCGCGCAGCTGGAGACGGCGGTGCACCACCTGGCCACCACCGGAGCCAGGCTGGCCGACCTGTTCGCGGCAGGTCAGGACCCGGCTGTCCTGCATCTGGTCTGGGCGCTTGACGCGCAGCGGCAGTACATCATCGTGCAGGCCGACGTGGAAGGCGATGAGTACCCGCCATTGTCCGACATCGCGCCTGCGGCGTTCGCCGAGGAGTGCGAGATCTACGAGCAGTTCGGCATCCGGCCCGCGACCGGCAAGCCGCTCAACCGGGTCGCCCTTCCGCCCCGCGCCGGGCCTGATCCGCGGGGGGCTCCGGGGGGTCGCCCCCCAGAGCCAACACTGCCGCGGCTCGGGCATCGGCCGCCGCAGGACCCGGCCGAAGTCCATGCGCCGCACACGGTCGGCGGGCACGCGTTCGAGTTCCCGTTCGGACCGGTCCGCCAGGTCGGCGTGGAGTCCCTGTACTACGGGCTGGTGACCAGCGGCGAGGAAATCGTCGACCTGTACCTGTTTACCTGGCACAAGCACCGCGGCCTGGAATGGCGGCTGCGCGGCCGTACCCCGCGCGACGCCCTCTTCCTTGTGGAACGAACCGAGGGCCTCAGCGCCATCGCCATGAGCTGGGCGTTCACCGCCGCCGTGGAGGCGGCGCTCGGCGTCGGCCCGCCGCCTGCAGCGCAGCGGACCCGTGCGGTCGCGCTGGAACTCGAGCGGCTGTACAACCACGCTGCCGCCACCGCCGCGCTCTGCCAGGCCACCGGGCTGAGCATCGGCCAGTCCGCAGCCGAGATCGCGCTGGAACGGCTGCTGCGGCTCAACGCGGCGGTGTTCGGCCACCGCTACCTCTTCGGCGTGCTTGAGGTAGGCGGCGTGCGGCGCGCCCCTGACGCGGCCGAACTGCGGGCGCAGCTACCCGCCGCCCACGCCGAACTGCGCCGCGCTGCCGACGCGCTGCTGGCCACGAACTCCTTCCTTGACCGGCTGGAAGCGTGCGGCATCGTCACCGCCGAGCAGGCGCGCCGGCTCGGCCTGGTCGGGCCGGTCGCCCGCGCGGCCGGACTGAGCATGGACACCCGCAGGGACCAGCCGACCCCGCCCTATTTCCAGCATCCGCCGACGGTAGCCGCCCGAGCCAGCGGTGACGTGCTGGCCAGGTTCGGTGTCATGCAGGACGAAGCGGCCGAGTCGGTGCGCCTGATCGGTGACCTGCTCGACGCGGGCGCCGGTACCGGGACGGCAGCGGTGCCAGACGCTGGCGGCAGCGGGCTCGGCTGGGCCGAGTCATCCCGCGGCGAGGCGCTCGCGTGGGTCGCGCTCGGCGCGGACGGCAGGATCAGCAGGGCCAGGCTGCGCCCGGCCTCGGTCAGGAACTGGCGCGGCTTCGACGACGCGTGCCGCTCCCAGAACGTCTTCACCGACATTCCCATCATCGAGGCCAGCTTCTGGCTGACCGTGGCGGGAACGGCACGCTGAGGCAAGGTGAATGCCCGATGACATTGTGGTTCCTGCGGGGGCTGCGCCGCGGCGTGGTCACCACCCGGTATCCCGACCGGCCCGACGGCTCGGCCGCCAGCCTGCCCACGCCGCCGGTGTTCCGCACCGGCGCCCTGGACTGGGCGACGGCCGACCGTCTCGTCGGGGCCTGCCCCAGCCGCGCTCTGCGGCGCGAAGCCGACGTGCTCATCTTCGATGTGGGCGCGTGCACGGCCTGCGGCCGCTGCCAGGACGCCGCACCGGATGCAACCGCGCCAAGCGGGGAGTTCGAACTCGCTGCGACCAGCCGCGCGCATCTGGTCAAGCGCATCCCGCTGCTGCGTGAGGCACGCTCATGACGACAAGCAACCAAAACCCTTCAATTCATGGGCAACGGGACATCACGGCTGACTCGCAGGCACAGACCCGATCAGGCACGGATGCAGGGCAGCGGACCGCCGACCAGCTCAGGCAGCGGATCGTCAGCCAGTTCGGCCGCAGCCTGCACATCAGGACGCTGGACACCGGCTCGTGCGCCGCATGCGAACAGGAGATCCGGCTGCTCGCCGCGCCACACTACGACCTGCACCGGCTCGGGTTCTTCTTCACCCCCGCACCCCGGCACGCGGACCTGCTGATGGTCACCGGCCCGGCGATCCGGGCATTCGACGTAGCGGCCCGCAAGACCTACGAGGCCATGCCCGGGCCCAAGATCGTCGTCGCGACCGGTGCCTGCGCACTCGGCGGCGTCTACCCCTCCGACGCGTTTACGCACGGCTCGGTCGGCGAGATCCTGCCGGTGGATGTCTGGATCCCCGGCTGCCCGCCAAGCCCGCTGGCCCTGCTGCAGGGACTGCTGGTCGCCGTCGACCGGCTGGCAGACAAGGTAGCCGGTCTGACCTTCGCCGCCGATGACCCGACCGCGGAGGTGCCTCAATGAACGCGCTGACCTGGTTTTACCTGGCCGCGGCCGGGTGGGCGGTGGCCGCCGCCACCGTGCTGGCTGGACGCGGCACCCGGCTCGCCATCCGGGTGGCATGCGCGCTGTCGGGCCTGGCCGGAGCAGCGGCCGTGGCCGGCGGGGCATCCGCACTGTGGTGGGGTGACTCCCGGGTCGTCACCGCCGGCGGCTCGGTGATCGTCGGGACGCTGCAACTGCAGGCAAGCAGTCTCGGCGGCGTCTTCGCGGCCCTGCTGGGCCTGATCGCGGTGGCGATCGCCGCGTACGCCCCCAAGGTACCACTACGCCGGACCGGGCACCGGGATCTACCTGGGCGTGTTCAACCTGGCACTGGCCGCCTGCCTGGGCGTGCTGGCCGCGGCGAACGTGGTCACTTTCCTGGTCGCGTGGGAGTCCGTGGCCCTGCTCTGCTACCTGCTGATCCTGCGAAACCCGCGCCAGCCAGAGGTGGCGGGCGGCGCTTTCTGGTTCCTTGCCCTGTCCGAGACCGGCTTCGTGCTGGTGGTCGCCGCCTTCGTGATCCTGGCTGCCAAGACCCACACCATGCAGCTTGACCTGATCGCGGCCCGCGCTCACCTTGTCCCGGCAGGCTGGCGGGACGCCGCCTACCTGCTCGCCCTGACCGGATTCGGGTTCAAGGCGGGCCTGGTGCCGCTGCACGTCTGGCTGCCTGAAGCGCACCCGGTCGCACCAGCTGACGGCTCGGCCTTCCTGTCCGGGCTGGTGGTCAAGCTCGGCGCCTACGGCATCGCGCTGTTCGCGTTCCGGCTGCTGCCCATCGGCCCGGCCTGGGTCGGCCTGCTCACCATGGCCGCAGGAGCGGTCACCGCCGCGATCGGCATCTTGTACGCGATGAGCGAGCGCGACCTCAAGCGGTTCCTCGCGTACTCCACGATCGAGAACACCGGGATCATCATCACCGCGTTCGGCGCGGCCATGATCTTCGGCGCCTACCGCCAGCGCGCCCTGTGGGCATTCCTGCTGCTCGCCGGCCTATACCACGTCGCGAACCACGGCACGTACAAGACCTTGCTGTTCCTGGAGGCCGGGGTCGTCGAGCACGCCGCCGGCACTGTTGACATGGACCGGCTCGGCGGCCTGATCCACCGGCTGCCCCGCAGCGCCGTCATCACCCTGGTCGGCACGCTCGGCATCGCCGCGCTCCCGCCGCTGAACGGCTTCGTCAGCGAATGGCTGATCTTCCAGGGACTGTTCCAGGGCTTCCGCACCGGCAGCCACCTGATCGGCATCCTGATCGTCATCGCCGCGGCGGCTCTCGGACTGACCGGAGGCCTGGCCATCTACGCGTTCGTCCGCGGCTACGGCATCCCCTTCCTCGGAATGCCGCGCACCCGGCAGGCTGCCGGCGCCGCCGAGCGCGGCCAGCCGGTGGCCGGGCCCGCGCTGCTCGCCGTCAGCTGCGCCGCGCTCGCCGTCGGCGCGCCGCTGGTCATCCTGGCGCTGTCCCGCGCCGTCGGCACGATCACGGGAGTGGCGCTGCGGCCGGTCCTGCTGCCCGGCAACCTCACGATCATCCCCGCCCACACCGACTTCTCCGCCTTGTCGCCCACCTACCTCGCGGTGTTCCTCACCGCGGTGACAGCGGTGCCCGTGCTGATCTACCTGGCAGGCAGGCCGCGCGCCGACACGGTCACCGCGGCCGTCTGGGACGGCGGGATGCTCGCGTTCAAACCCCGGATGCAGTACTCCGCCATGACCTTCTCAGCGCCCACCAGGGTCACCTTCGACGCCCTGTACCGGCCATCGGTATCACTGCACCGGGCATCCGACGACCCCGCCGGGCGGTCAGGACCAGTGCACTACGAGACGGAGGTGACGCCGGTCTTCGAGCGATACCTCTACCGGCCAGTCATCCGCGCCGTCGAATGGCTCGCCGACCTGGTCCGCCCGATCCAGTCCGGCGACGTCAACCTGTACCTGTTCTACGTGTTCGCCGTGATAATCCTCGCCTACCTGCTCGGCGCTCTCTGACATCGGCACGTAGCGACCGGCCGCCCATCATCGGTTATAACGGCGGAGGGCTCGCCGCCAATTCGCGGACATGCTGCCAGAAGTTCCGGGAGTGCTTCCTCAGCTGCCTCGAGCTCGGCGATCCGCTCCCATGTCCGCTCCGGTTCCTCCCGGGCCCGCGAGAGTTCGCCCATTGCCCGGGCCAGCTCACGAGGCAGCGAAGCGATCAGCGCAGCAACCACTTCGTCACCGGAACCAGCGTGACCGGCGGGCACACCCGTACAACTACGAGGCAAAGATCCACAAGCGCCGGCATACCGAGCCCGGACGCCATCAAGCAGATCTGCACGGGCACAGAGTGCCCATTCGCGAGCGCTGTCGCTCCGTGGACCCGATCCAAATCGGCGTACGGAATTGGGCAGAGGTGCGCCGCCCCTCTTACAGCTTGACCGCCAAATACGCAGCGTGACGTCGATGTACGGAGGGGCGCACCCGGCGGTTGCGTTACCGGGTTGGGCCACGTCGCCTCGGCGGGCGTGAGCCGCGCGGGGGGACGTGAGCCAGGCTGAGCGAGCTTTGGTGGGCCAGGTGGCATCGGGAAGTCGAGGCGTGCTCGGTCGGCTGGCGTGCGGGCCCGGGCGCGATTGTCCGGTGCGCGAGCGGCGTAGGAATTCGGGCGGCGTGCAGGTGCTCGGCTGCAGGGCGGGCAGCGGCTGCCTGGGCGGCGTGGCGCTGAGCCGCGCGCAGGTCGGCGATGTCCTCGATGAGCGCGGCGAGGCGCACGACGAGCGCGATTACCAGAGCGGCTCGGGTGTCGTCGAGTCCGTCCAGCGGCCCTACTGCTGGTCGCGATGCAACGCTACGCTAGCTCACTATGATAATAAGCATTCTCGCGCTCATAATAGCCCTTTGTTCCCTTGCGTGGAATATGATATCAACCTTTCGTTCCTGGCGAATGAGCAGACCGTTAGTTAAATTGCGGCTAACCAACGTAAAATGGTCGAACGCGCGAGGCCTTTCAGGTTTTTCTGTTGATGTCCAGAATCGAGGTGGTGCGTCAATCGCCATAACCTCCATTAGCATATGGAGCGTATGGAAGCGTGGCGGGAGGAGTAAGGCGGGGGAACCACGATCGACAGCGCGTCAGGACGTAGACTTTTTCAGGGTGTATGCGGTTCGCGACTTCCCCTTACCCTGAATAGCTATCACTCGCAGAAATGGACTTTCAATGAAAAGTGGGTAAAGCTAGTTCTGGAAGGTGCCACTAAATCCGAGAAATCGATGGTGGAGGTAGGTCTTGCGACAGGGCAGCTTGTGAAGGAGGAATTGGATCTAAGCCTGTTCGATATCTCGGATGAATGACAGATGCAGTGTCATATGGCTACACGCCTTGCTAGCTCAGCCACGTCACCGCTAGGCTTGGGACGTACGTTCGAGTGTATATGTCGCCATAGGAGGCACGATGGCTAATTCTTTCCCAGATGTTTGTTCTGTGTTCATCTTGTGGGACGTGGACCATACGCTGATCGAAAACGGCGGGGTCAGCAAGGAGAATTACGAGAAGGCGTTCGAGATGCTGACGAGCCGTCGTCCCGAACATCCGGTCAATACCGATGGCCGCACAGATCCGGAGATAATGCGGAACACACTTGTCAGCCATGGCATTGCGCAGGTTGAGCAATATATGCCGCGCATCTCTGAAGTGCTGCAAGAGGCGATGACTTCCAACGCGTCGGAGCTGCGCGCACGCGGCTATGCGATGCCCGGTGCACGTGCGGCTCTCGGCGCCTTCCATCAAGCCCCGGGAATCGTTCAGTCAGTGCTGACCGGCAACATTCGCCCGAATGCGTTGGCTAAGCTCGCAGCATTCGATCTGGATTCATACATTGATTTCGATGTTGGCGGTTACGGATCTGATGACAATGTACGCGCAAGGCTCGTCTCTGTTGCACAAGGCCGCGCTCGGACTAAGTATGGCGTCACGTTCGATCAAGACTCAACCGTCCTGATTGGTGACACTGCCCGTGATGTGCAGGCTGGCCGTCATGGTGGCGCGCTCGTTATCGCGGTAGCGACTGGGGCCGACAGCATCGATGAGCTGCGTGCCGCAGGCGCCGACGTTGTACTTGCTGATCTCCGTGATACTGAGGCGATCATCGATGCTGTCAGGAACTTGACCGCCGGGGCTCGGAAGACAGAGCAGAATTGATCGCAGCCTCGCGCTGCCGCCAGAAGTTCGATTGCTCGATCGGGCGGCTGTTTTCCCAGACACGTTCGAAGCTTCTGATGTAAATACTGAAGAAGTCTCCGCCTTCGATGTGCCGCAGATGGAGAATCGGCGCCATGTAGCCATACATCCCGTAGACATGCTGGTTGATGAGCACCTCTTCGTCGTACACGAAGATGGAGTTGTATAAAGTAGCGCGCTGAAGCCGGAACTCGACTCCGGGGACTCCGACAAGCGGCGCATAGTAGGCCAGGGCCATGCGGACCCGCGCCGGTATCGCGTCGAATAGCCGTTCCTCGACTCCGCGTAGCGCACACTCTGGGCTATCCGGATCGGCCATCAGCACACGGACCTGAACACCGGACTCTGCTTTCTTCGCGATGATCTCTATGGACTCCGGGTTGTCCTCGGGCAGAAACAGGCTAGCGTTCGCATATAGCCACACCCGCTGCTCGGACGATGTCAGAAGATCAAGCCACAGGTGGTTAGGCACCTCGGAACGATGTGGGTAAAGAGTGACTATCTCGGCATGAGATGCTGATTCCCGGTCTGGTTCCAGTTCTGGCCAGAGCCACGACGCTGATACTCCGAGGAGCCTTGCGGCTCGCTGTGCGGTAGCTCGGCGCGGCGTGACGTTCCTCGTGATCCACCGCTGGACACTCTTCGGGTCAAGGCCGATTTCGCGGGCCAATGAATATTCGTCGTACTCGCTCTCAGATAATGTCGAGCGGAATCTTTCGTTGGGCATGCCGCGCCTCTTCGGATGTGGCCAGACGTGTTCGGGGGACGTTCGGGGACGTTCGGTCGCCTATGTTACATCCTGCAACGCCCTCGCTACGCGGTATCGAGCGACCGTGCCCTTCAGGTTGTCTGGTGTCATGCGCTCTACGACCGACACGACTCTGCGGCAGATCCTCGTGGCCGTGATTCCGGCCTGCCAGGCCGCCGAATCCAACGGCGGACATATCGCCCACGGCGCTACCGCCGTGCGCGCGCTGGCTGCCGACATGCGGCAGCAATCCGACCAGCACGAGGCCACGTGCCACTGTCGCCAGGCTTGTGTATGTGCCTCTGCAAGCTCGCTCCGACCACTCCGTCGGCCTGCCGCAATCTTCTCATCCGCGCTCAGCGAGTCTGGTCCGACAGACCACGGCCTTTGCGCTTCGCTCAGGAGATCACGCTCATGAGCCAGAGCAATTCCTTTCCTGACATAGACGTGACAATCCCTTCGTCGGCGCGAATATATGACTATTATCTAGGAGGCAAGGACAACTTCCCTGCCGACCGTGAAGCGGCCGAGAGAGCGCTGTCGGTCCTTCCGCAAGGCCGTGCCGTTGCCTGGGCAAACAGGCGCTTTTTGGTTCGCGCAGTCAGATACCTCGCCCACAACGGCATCCGCCAGTTCATAGACCTCGGCACAGGAATACCCACCAGACCGAATGTTCACGAGGTCGCTCGCAGCATTGTGCCGACCGCCCGGGTCGTATACGTTGATAATGACCCGGAGGTCACGCTGCATAGCCGAGCGCTCCTCGCGAAAGACAGGGATGGCATCGCGGCGCTCTATGGTGATATACGCTATCCGCTGGCCATTGTCACCAACAACGCACTTCGGCAAGTCATCGACTTCAGGCAGCCCGTTGGCGTGCTCTTCATTGCCGTACTCCACTTTCTTACTAACGGCGACGATCCCTACAACAGCGTCGGCGTTTTCCGTGAGCAGATGTCAGCCGGCGGTTATCTCGTCGTATCACATATCACCAGTGACCAGACCGGGTCCCACGTCATGGCAGCAATCAAAGAGGCATACGCAAAGGCCAGCGCGCCAGCCGTCTTCAGGAGCAGCACAGAGATACAGCAATTCTTCAACGGTTTCCGTCTAGTAAAGCCTGGCCTCGTCGAGGTCAGCGACTGGCGCAGTAGAAGCCGGAAGCCCGCCGACCCGCCAACGCTCCGTGTTCTCGGCGGCGTAGGGAGAAAGCAGTAACGGTGACCGGGATGGTGCACGGGACGGCTTTCGCTGATATCAGTCAGCTGATGCTCGAAGGTTTCAGCATGGACGAGATTCCCGCGCTGCCTCTTGATGATCTGGAAGCGAGCATGGGAGGTGCTGTGGTCGTGGGCCAGCAGCAGGCCGGGCCGGGCAGCGTCGTTCCGGTGCCGCAGGTGGTGGCCAGTTACGCGGCTTACCTGCGGACCAGGACGCGGGCGGAACCACAGGTATCGGTGGCCGGCGACCGCGCCCAGGTCGGCGTCAGCGTGCGGGGCAAGACGCTGGTGCTCGCGTTCCAGGTGCGCCGGCGGGAATGGTCGCTAGATGGCGCCGAACTCCGCTGCGGTGAGCAGGTGGCGGCATTCGGTCGCCATGAGCTGACCAGGGCAGTGACCGCATTACTGGCGGCATGAACAGTGCCGGCCAGCCATCTGAAAATGTGAAAGGGGGTGACCGGGAGTGACCTGCAGGACGGCGATCGCAGATGTGCGCGGTTCAGCGTCGGTTGACAACTGCATAGAGAACCCCCGGCGCCGCCTCTTAATATCCGGGAATCAGCCATGACCGGCGAGTGGCCGTTGCAGTCTTTTCTAGAATTCGGCGCATATGCCGAGGCGGTGCGATGCGCCCGGCTGCACGCCCGGCAGGTGGCCTGGGAGTGGGGCCTGGGCGAGCTGGAGAACACCTGCGCGGCGATCGTCTCTGAGCTGGTGACCAACGCGATCGTGGCGTCCCGAGCGCTGGGCCCATATACGGCAGTGCGGTTGTGGCTGCTGTCAGATAAAGACAAATTGCTGATCCTGGTCTGGGACGCGCACCCGCAGCCACCCGTGCCCCGCGCCATTGATGAGAACACGGCGGAAAGCGGCCGGGGCCTGTTCATGGTCGGCCAGATGAGCGAGCGATGGAGCTGGTACCCGGTTGCCGAAGGCGGGAAGGTGGTCTGGGCAGTGTGCAGCGAGGCGGTCCTATGACCGCCCCGATCCCGCCGTGCTCATGCCCGGCCCAGCACGGAGCGGGTGCTGATATCGCCGTATCGTATTTCACGTTCATGGCCGACGACTGCAATAGCGGCCGGGACATGACGCCGGCCAACACTGAGGTCTGGGGATTCTTCCGCCAGCCGGGCGAAGAATGCGACGATGACGCGCTAGTCACGGCCTCGCTGCTGGTGCCCGCTGGCTCGCCCATCGCGGCGATGGCGCATCAGGTCAGCGGTGACGAGCTGCTGACCCGCTGGGTAGAGGCGGCGCTGCGCGCCAACGTCCGGCGCTGCCGAAGCTGCCGCCGCGCTGGTGCCGCCGGGTGCCCGGCGCTGGACGAGCTGCGCCTGGTCGAAGCGATCGAACGAGCGCTGGCGGGCGGCAGCCCGTAGCGCCGCATGCGAGCGGGCCGCCCGTTGACCTTGGCAGGAGCGGGCGGCCAGCAGGGAACAAGGTTCCCCGGGTGCGATGGTACCCGGGGCCGTCGTGCTGCGCGAACCAATATGCCGGGAGAAAGGAGGAAATGACGGGCGGTTAGGGAGGTGATATCTGATCGAGACTCATCGCTTAGCCGGCTGCCGTTCCGGCCGTATGTGTGCCTGCGGCGCACTGGCCAGGGATGGAGCCGACACGTGCGAGAAATGCATCCGCCGTGCCCGCTGGTCACGCCGTAAGGCACCGGACGCCAGAAATAAATTGAGAGGAGGTGGATTCCTGACACTGTCTTTGTCGGTGGTCGCCGCGCTGGGCGTGCTGGTAATCCTGCTGTGCCGGTACGCGGGCCTGCGTATCTGGCATGCGCTGGCCTGCATCACGCTCGGGTTCTACCTGGCATCGTCCAGCCTGGCGGCTGAAATCAGCCATACAGCCGCCTGCTCGTGCCCGGCCTGCGCGGCCAGCGGCCAGCGGCCAGCGGCCAGGGTAACGTGGCCGGCCGGCAGGCGGGCATCGCCCGGATTGTGCGGGGTGGCCGCTAGTTGCCGATCGAGGACAAAGGTCCCGCTGAGTACAGACCTTCGCACCTGCACTGTGACCTGCGCTGGGCGTCGGCTGGTGGCGTCGGCAATACTGCCCGCCGCGACCCGGGAGGAGCCATGGACATTCTCCCGCCGCCCGCCGAACGGCTGGCTGGATCAAGGCCGCCTACCGCGGAGGAGATTGCCGCCTACGTGGCAGGGGCGGCGGGGTGGGCTCCTTCGGTCCATAACACCCAGCCATGGTCGTTCAGCGCCGTCGGGCAGGAGATCAGCCTGCACGCCGACGCCGGGCGGCAGCTGATGGTAGCCGATCCCGGCGGCCGCGAGATGATGATCAGCTGCGGCGCCGCGCTGTTCACTGCCAGGCTCGCCCTGCGGTCACTCGGCTACATTCCCCAGACGTGCGTGCTGCCCGATCCGGCGCAGCCTTTGCTGGTCGCCCGGGTGAGCTGGCAGCGACAGGCGGCTCCCTCTCAGTACGAACAGCGACTCTTCGACCAGGTGCGGTGTCGGCGAACGCACCGCGGCGGGTTCGACCCTCTGCCGCTCGCGCCGAAGCTCCTTGCCGCGCTGCGCGAGGGTGCCGGGCGGGACGGGGCAATGCTGCGCATCGTCGCCGGCGAGGGGAACCGGGCGGTGCTCGCCGCGGCTGTGGAGACAGCCGAGCGCGCGCTGCGGCTCGACGGCGCGCGCGTTCGGGAACTGGCCAGCTGGGCGTCCCCGCCAGGCAGCACACGGCGCGACGGGGTGCCGCACACCGCCTACCCGGCGCGCGCTGAGCGCACCCGCCCACACTTCCCCAGCCGCGACTTCGCCCATGGCCACGGATGGGGGCTCCCCACGTCCAGCTCGGCAGCGAGTCCTCGGTCCGCGGGCGTCGTCTGCGTGCTGACGACCACCGATGACCGCCCGGTGGACTGGGTGAATGCCGGGCAGGCGCTGCAACGGGTATTGCTGACCAGCGCCACATGCGGGGTTGCGGCAGCGCTGCACAGCCAGCCGCTCGAGCTTCCGCGGCTGCGCGAATTCATCCGCACCCAGCTGGGTGACGGCAGCTACCCGCAGCTGGTGCTCCGGCTCGGGACGGTCATCCAGACCGCGGTCAGCGTGCGGCGGCCGCCCGCCAGCGTCTTGTTCGCAAGCGGCGGCGAACATCTCAGCAGCAGCAATGGGTGAAAGGCCGGGGCGCCAGGTCCGCTGGCAGGAGCTGTCCAAATCCGAGTGCTTCCAGCTGCTGGCACAAGCGCATCTGGGCCGAGTGGCTGTCGTGGACGACCGCGGCCCATTCGTGTTTCCCGTCAACTTCGTCCTCGACCGCCACATGGTGGTGTTCCGTACCGACAAGGGAACCAAGCTAGACGCTGCGTGCCGTGGCAGCCGGGTCGCGTTCGAGATCGATGGGACCGACGCCGGGGCTCACACTGGCTGGAGCGTCGTGGTCCGCGGTGAGGCTGTAGAGGTCACCGACCCGGCAGAGCTGGCGCGCCTGCGCAAGCTGCCGCTGGACCCGTGGGCACCGGGCGCCAAGAGCCACTATGTGCGCATCCTGCCCGCGGCGCTGACAGGCAGGCGGATCTCGGCACCGGGCGGCCCTTCGAATCGGGGCGGCGAGCCACCGCCCGGGGCCGCAGCCCATCCAGGACGGTGAGGTCGGGCCATGGGAACGGACATAGACCAAGAAGAGTTCGACGAGCGCGATTACTCGCGCTTTCGGGAACGGCTTGGGGAATGCCTGTCGGCACTCGGGCAGCTGCTTGAACGGCCTGGATTCGGGACTGGCCCCGCCACTGTAGGTGCCGAGCTCGAGCTGTTCCTGGTCGACGGCGCGGCCCGGCCGCTGCCGCGCAACCAGGCCATCCGTGCCGCGGCGGCTGATCCGCGGGTCACCGTGGAGCTGAACCGCTTCAATCTGGAACTCAACGCCTCACCGGCCCTGCTGGCCGGCCGGCCATTCGCCGCGCTCGGGGGCGAGCTAAACGTGCTGCTTGATCGCGTGGCCGACGCCGCCGGGGGCCACGCAGGCCGGCTCGCGCTTATTGGCATTCTGCCCACCCTGAGGCGGGCTGACCTCGGTCCCGGCGTCATCACGGATGTGCCACGTTACCGGGCGCTGAACAGCGGCCTGCGACGGCTCCGCCAAGACCCGTTCCATATCCGGATCGCGGGCGCGGACCCGCTCGAGCTGGCCAGCGAGGATGTCGCGCTGGAAGGGGCGAACAGCTCGTTCCAGGTGCACCTTCGCGTCGATCCGGCCGGCTTCACGCGCACCTACAACGCGGTCCAGCTGGCCACGGCACCTGTGCTGGCCGTGTCCGGCAACTCGCCCACATTTCTTGGCCATCGGCTCTGGGACGAGACACGGATCGCTCTGTTCAAGCAGTCGGTCGACGATCGCCAGAGCTACGGACCACGCCGTCGGCTGGCCCGCACAGCGCTGGGAACGGGCTGGCTGCGCGGCGGGGCACTGGAGCTGTTCACCGAGAGCATCCGGCTGCACCAGCCGCTGCTGCCGGTGCTCGGCGATCAGGGCATGCGGGCCGGTGGCACCGGGTGGCAGCCGCCACCGCTGGATGAGCTCAGGCTGCACCAAGGCACCGTGTGGCGCTGGAACCGCGCCATCTATGACCCCGCTTCAGGGGGGCATCTGCGGATCGAGATGCGGGCCCTGCCCGCCGGCCCCACCGTCATTGACATGCTGGCCAACGCCGCTTTCCTGATCGGGCTGTCCCTGTGGCTGGCCGGGCAGGACCAGCAGTGGACTTACGCACTGCCGTTCGAACGAGCCGATCACGGTTTCTATCGCGCCGCCCAGCAAGGCCTGTCCGCCCAGCTGAGCTGGCCAGCTGGGCACCGAGATCAAACCCGGACGCTTCCAGCCGCCAAGCTCGTGGCCGAGCTGGTGCCGGCGGCAAGGCAAGGGCTGCTCCAGGCCGGCGTGGCAGCGGCAGAGGCGGACGGGCTGCTCGAAGTGATTTCCGCCCGGGCGGCCTCGGGGCAGACCGGCGCCACGTGGCAGCGCGCCACGCTGGCCGCCGCCATGCGACATCATGACCGGGAGCGTGCACTAGCCGTCATGCTCGACCGCTACCTCCAGTGCGCAGATACCGGGCTGCCAGTCCACACCTGGCCAGTCGCCAGCCCGGCCGGGATAGCGCGCCAGTCCAGACCCGAGCCAGCCCGGCGCGCAGAAGGTTAGGCAGGGCACCGAGATGCCGTCTTCGGGCTCGGCCACGACCGCCAACCGACTGGGCGAACCGATGGCATTCGCCGACATGTCATCAAGCGTCATAGTCCTGTAATAAAGGATATGTGTCCTGCAATGTAAGTCTCAATTCGTTCCGTTCACGCGACTGAGGGGCAACGGCGGCGGACGCACATCTGGGTCTCTATCGCTCAGCGTCGGGACGATCGGGACCGAGAAGGGAGGTTGTGATGTGTCTGGTTCCTTGCGTGTCCGATGAACACGGTTGTGGGGATGGTGCTGTCCCGGTGGATGCTGCCGGCGGTGTGTCTCGCCGGAGGATGATTGCTGGTTCGCTGGGTGCCGCCGCGGCGGTAACGGTGCTGGGTGGGGGCGTACTGGCGCGGCCGACCGTCGCTGTGGCCGCGCCCGGGCCCTATGACGGTGACGGGGTGGTGTTCCTCGGCGTATCGGGTGGGCCGATCCTCAGCAAGGTCCACAAGCAACCGTCACTGGCACTGCTGGTCAGCGGCACGGTGTACCTGATAGATGCCGGGAACGACACCGCCGCGCAGTTCGTCAACGCCGGCCTGCCGTTCCCTGGGCTTCGGCATCTGTTCCTGACCCATTATCACTCCGACCACATGGCGGGATACCCGGCGCTCGCTCTGCTGGGCTGGGTGCAACTACAGAGCTACCCACGCCTGGACCTCTGGGGTCCTCCACCGCTGAACAGCATGAACGCCAACGTGCTCGACCTGTACGCCGTGGACATCGCTTCCCGGGAGGCGATCGCGCCGACCACGCCCGTTACCGACCTGCTCCACCCGCATCAGGTCACCCTGCACCCCGCCGGTTCCGTCGACCTGGTCATGGAAGATGACAACGTCATCGTCACCGGCACCCGCGTGTTCCACGGGTCAGACATCAGGGATGCCTTTGCCTACCGCTTCGATCTGAAGTCCAGCGGCCGGTCGGTCGTCTTCTCCGGAGACTGCCCCCCGGACCCCAATCTTGTATCCCTCGCCGAAGGCGCCGACCTGCTGGTGCACAACGTGCTCTACTGGCCCGGCATCGAGGTCATCCTCAACGCCGTGGACCCCAGCATCCGCCCCTTCCTGGAACAGCACTTCCAAACCGCACTGACCAACGTCACCGACCTGCCGGCCATCGCCAAGTCGGCCAACGTCAAACGCGTCGCCTTCTGCCACTACACTCCCTCATTTCCCCCGTCGTCCTCCTACCTGGACGCGTTCACCGAGGCCAACCAAGGCGTCGGATTCACCGGCGACGTGATGGCGCCCACGGACCTGGACTTCATCGCCATCTGAGACTTGGTAAGTGATCGAGAGGAGCCATCCGCGGCATCGAAGGAGTGCCCGGACGAGTTGCGGCTGGAGGTCGGTGATGGAAACGCCGACGAGGCACGAACGGGTGGCAGTGTTGCGTTGGCCGATCGGCGCGCATGACATTGCACCAGACACCCGGCGGAAAACCATTCCTGCCCATCGGAATGGCCGCCGACCTGCTGATGCCCCGACCGTTCACCCCACGTCCCGCGCATTCCTGCCCGCCGCCCCCCGACGCGACGCGGCTTCGTGACAGTCCGCCAGCGGGCCCGATCCCGGCCACGCGGCGCGAGTACACCGCAAGCAGTGTCAACGCCGCAGGCGCACTGCGTCTCCTGCCGGGCCAGCACCGCCGCGGCCGGCCAGCCTGTGGGGTGCCAGAAGCCTGCCTGGCCTATGAGCTGCAGCGATTGAGCTGCAGCGATTGAGCTGCAGCGATGAGCCAGGGCCAGGCGTGGGGCATTGCGATCAGCCGTGTCTGTCCGTCTGCGCTCTTGACCGAAATGGTATGGACGAGCGGCGATCTGGTCTATACCACTTCTCTGAATTGGGGTAGCGTCAGTCGGGCACGCAGCGGGCGTGTCTGAGGAGTCCGAGGAGGATGAGGTCGAATATGAAGCGAGGCCTAGTGACGGCCGTGACGCTCTCTGCTGCTGCGGCCCTAGCCCTGGGCGGATGCGGTAGCTCGAAGCCGGGCAGCGGTGGTGGGGCCATCACGCTGAAGCTAGTCGCCGCTGACTATGGCACCGGCCCGCAGAACTCCAGCCAGAAGTACTGGCAGGGCATCGCGGACGCCTTTCACAAGCAGAATCCGAATATCACCGTGACGGTGCAGACCATCAACTGGAATAACTTCGACAATCAGGTCAAGACGATGGTCCAGAACAAGCAGTACCCGGACGTTCTCGAAGGCGATTACTTCCCGGACTATGCCCAGGCTGGCCTGCTCTACCCGGCCAAGGACGTAACCTCACCTGCCACGTTCAGCAACCTGCTGCCGGTTTTCGCCAAGCTGGACACCTACAACGGCACGCAGTACGGCATGCCGTTCACCACGAGCGCCCGGACGCTGTTCTACAACAAGCAGTTGTTCCAGCGGGCCGGGATCACCGCTCCGCCACAGACCTGGGCAGACATCCAGACGGACGCGGCCAAGATCAAGAAGCTGGGCAAGATCGGCTTCGGGCTCCCGCTCGGCCCCGAGGAGGCGCAGGCCGAGGCGCTGCTGTGGTTCCTCGGTGACGGCGGCGGCTACCAGGATGCCCGCGGCCACTGGGTGATCAACAGCGCGCCGAACGTCGCTGCCTTGCGGTTCATGGCTGGCCTGGTGAAGGCCGGGGACACCGAGCCCAACCCCGGCACGAAGAACCGGACCGACCTGTGGAAGCAATTCGCTCAGGGCCAGATCGGGATGATCAACGGCTCGCCTGCGCTGATCCCGATCATCCAGTCCGGTGGCGTGCTGACCTCGTCCGACTGGGCCTCGGTGCCGATCGCCGGCAAGACCGGGCCACTTGACAAGACGCTCGGCGTCTGCGACAACGTGTCGGTGTTTAAGACCGACTCGACCAGGAAGGCCGCCATCACCAAGTTCCTGAACTTCCTCTACCAGGACAGGTACCAGATCCAGTTCGACAAGGAATACGACCTGCTGCCAGCCACTAACTCGGCGATTCGGGCACTGACCTCCGACTCGACCTTCGGATCGTTCCTGAAGGCGCTGCCGAACTCGGTACAGTATTCCAGCGACCCTGTCTGGACCCAGGTGAAGACCCAGATCCAGCAGACCATCGGGACCGCGATGACGCAGGATCCGAAGCATGTCCTGGACGCGATCCAGCAGACGGCGCAGAAGGGCGCCTGAGTCCCCGGGGTCCGATCGCCTCGTGCGCGGCTCGTCGGCCGACGAGCCGCGCACGAGGCGATCTTCAATGTGAGGCGCAGATGGTAGACATCTCTCGGGCGCGCGGAGTTTCGCGCGCCCCGGCGCGGCGTCCCGGACGGCTTCCGGCCATCCGGCGGCTGCGGCGGGCGGCTACTCCGCTGGCCTGGCTCGGCCCGGCGATCGCGCTGGTCGTCATGGTCGTGCTGTGGCCGGTCTACGTCATGTTCGACACGTCCTTCAAGCACTTCAGCGCCGACGGGTTCCTGCTCGGCCCGGCTGGGTGGCGGAACTTCACCGACCTCTTCGCCGAGTCCGGGCTGTCCGGCATCCTGGAGCGCACCGTCATCTGGGTTGTGGTGGTCGTCGGCGTCACCATGCTGATCTCGCTCGGGCTGGCACAGCTGTTCAATCAGCGGTTCCGCGGCCGGCGGGTGGTACGGTGGGCGTTGATCGCCCCGTGGGCGGCCTCCGTCGTGATGACGTCGCTGATCTTCCGGTGGGCGCTCGACCCCAACAGCGGCGTGATCAACGTCTTCCTGCACGACGTCGGCCTGATTAAGCATTTCGGGAGTAACGAGGCCGACTGGCTAGGGCGGCCGACCTCCGCGCTCACCTGGATGATCGTCGTTGCCATCTTCGTCTCGCTGCCGTTCACGACGTACGCGCTGCTGGCCGGGATGCAGACTATTCCCGGTGAGCTGTACGAGGCGGCGCGGATGGACGGCGCCTCGCACTGGCGGACATACCGTTCGATCACGCTCCCGCTGCTGCGCCCGTCGTTGCTGGTGGCGCTGCTCATCAACGTGATCAACGTGTTCAACTCCTTCCCCATCATCTGGGAGATGACCCAGGGCGGTCCGGGTCATGAGACGGCAACTACGACCGTGTTCATGTACCAGCTCAAGCAGGCCTACATCGGCGAGTCGGCGGCCCTGTCAGTGATCAACTTCGCGCTCGTGATCGTCGTCGTGCTGGTGTTCCTGAAGGTGACGCGCTGGCGGGATCAGGTGACCGCATGACGAACCTGATCGCCACCGAACGGCCGCTCGCGGGCGTCCGCCCGAACCGGGCACGGCGCATGCCGGCCGGCCGGAAGCTTATCCTCGCCGTCGTCGCGTACCTGATCGCGATCATCTTCCTGCTGCCGTACGCGGAGATGGTGATCACCGCGATGCGCCCGCCGAAGGAACTGCTGAGCGCCGACTACCTGCCGCAGCACTGGGATTTCTCGAACTTCACCACCATCTGGAAGACCGGCTTCGGCACCAACCTGAACGTGAGCCTGGAGATCGCCGGAGGGGCGACGGTGGTCGTGCTGCTGGTCGCGCTGCCCGCCGCCTACTACACCGCGCGGCACAGATTCCGGGGCCGCGGCCTGTTCCTGCTGCTGGTGCTGGTCACGCAGATGTTCCAGCCGGCCGCCATGCTGGTCGGCATCCAGCGCGAGTTCCTCAGCTTCGGCCTGCCGAGCCCGGTGTTCGCGCTGATCCTGGTCAACGCCGGCTTCAACCTCGCGTTCTCGGTCTGGATCCTGAACGCCTACTTCTCCTCCATCCCGGCCGAGCTGGAACAGGCGGCGATGGTGGACGGCACCAGCAGGCTCGGCGCGCTCCGCCGGATCACCCTGCCGTTGGCGCTGCCCGGCATCGTCACGGCGCTGATCTTCACGTTCATCGGGGCGTGGAACGAGTTCCTGGTCGCGCTGACGCTAACCTCCGCGCCGAACCAGTACCCGCTGACCGTGGCGATCAACAATTACATCGGCCAGTACTCGGTGGACTGGGGGCACCTGTTCGCCGGCTCGGTGATCGCCACCATTCCGGTGATCATCTTGTTCGCCTTCATCGAGGGCAAGGTCGTCAGCGGCCTGACCGCGGGATCCATCAAGTAGCACCAGGCGCCGGACAGCAGCACCGCCATCAGCGCGGCGCCGTCATCTGGGCGACCAGCATGATGCGGTCTCCCCGGTACCAGCTAGTCACCCATTCGACCGGCTCACCGGCCGCGTCGAAGCTATGCCGGCCGAGCACCAGCATCGGCGCGCCGGTATCCGTGCGCAGTAGCTCAGCGACACTGGGCGAGGCCGGCGCGGTCGAGATCGACTGCTCCGCGCTGGCCGGAGCGACGTGATAGATCGCGGCAAGCACCCGGTACAGCGACTGCTCCCGACGCACGTAGGCCGTCAGCCGCGGGAACCTCGCCGCGCTGAGGTGCGAGGTTTCCAGTGCTATCGGCCGGTCATCGGCCAGCCGCAGCCGCTCGATCCTGAACACCGAAGATCCCCGGCCGACGCCGAGCCTGCCCGCAGTGTCCTCGTCCGGGCGGATCCGCTCGGCGGCGATCAGCTGCGTCGAGGCGACCAGCCCGTTCGCCGCGGCCTGAGAGGTGAAGCTGGACAGGTGCAGCGGCCAGCTCATCTTCGGCTCGGCCACGTAGGAACCCGATCCCTGCCTGCGGACCAGTCGGCCCTCGGCGACCAGGTCGAGCATCGCCTGCCGGATCGTGGTGCGAGAGGTGACGAGTTCCGCGGCGAGATCACGCTCGGTGGGCAGCGCCTCGCCGGGCTCAAGCGCCTCAATGACGTCGAGCAGGTGACGCTTGACGATGTAGTACTTCGGCTCTCGGGGCCGCTGCTGGGCTGAGCCGGACACTGGCGTTCTCCATGCTCCTGTTGGTTGCGACCTCGGCTAGTCAGCAGATTAGTGAAGCATCCGAAATTCGAATGGTCTAGTCCATCAATCCGGCGCTTCGCGGCCTGATCCCGGTGACTTGCGCCTGCGCCGCATGCCGTCGGCTGGCCGACCGGGCCGGCACCGCTTTGCCCAGGGCAGCAGCGCCGGCGATCGGCAGCCACGGCCGGCCAGCCTGGCGGTGCGCGGTCAGCCCCGCATTTCGATTTCGCCGATGATGGCTGGGCCGGCTTCAGAACACGGCGATTGAGCGTGGCGGCCCCGGCGGCCCCGGCGTTCAGGCCCTCGGCCAGCCAGTCGTCCACGGCCACCGGATCGTGTGCCCACGCGTCGGCTCCGCGCCAGAGTCCTGCTCGCCCTGGAACTCGGGTAGCTTCGCGGCGGCCTTGGCTCCCGTGCGGCCGGCAAGCGCGTGCCGCCGCCATGTCTTCCCGTCCGGGCCGTAGCCGGCAGAGACGACTGGGCGGAGCGCCGAGCGCGGCGCCCGGGCTCGGGCCCCGGCCGTGCCTGGCTGGTCGACGAATCCGGCCGTCGGCTGTCGCCGACGCTGCGGGTGCATAGCCAGGTCCTGCTCGCCGCCACCGTGCGTGGCCTGCTCACCCAGGGCCGTCCGGGGCAGGGCAAGCCTGGTCAGCCCCGCTGGCCGCGTCATGCAGCCCGCTGGCGTTCCCGGTGACGCCGCCCTGGTGGTGGCGACCGGCCCCGACGATGTGACCTAGCAGCCAGCGGGCGATGGCGGTGGCGGGCTACGGCGCGTTGACGGTGAAGTGCGCGGTGACAGATGCGGTGCCCGAAGCGCTGACGGTCACCGTGGCCTGATACACACCCGGTTTCGCGTATGTATGCGCGCCCGCGACGGCGTAGAGGCTGTTGACCGATGTCGTGGTGGGCGCGGTGCCGGTCACGGTTGCGGCTCCGCTGGTCCCGTCGCCCCAGTTGATCGCCGCCTTTACCGCGCTCGGCGCGTAGCCGGGCGCTGCGAGCGTCGCGACGGCTCCGCTGACCTGGTCCTGGCTGTCTGCCATCAGGTCGGGCGCGGCAAGTGACAGGCTCCACGGCACCTCGGTCGACGGGTAGAAGTTAATCCCCGCGGCCATGAGGCGCGCACCCTGTGCGGCAAGCCGGCCGATGAAGTCGCTATATGCGGGGCTGCGGACCGAGGTCCGGGCAGCCTTCGGCGACCAGCTGATCTCGGCGAGCGCCGGCAGGCGCGGGAAGACCATGTAGTCCACATTGCTCAGATTGACTACGGTCTCGCCCCACATCGCGCCTTCCACGCCGATCACGTTCGCGTCCGTGACCCCGGTGACATAGCTTCCCGGGTCCCAGTTGTAGAACTGGTCGACATCGCAGCCCCTTGTGCATGCCCAGGTCAGCCCCAGAGTTGGCGGCACGTTGCGCTTGTATTTCTGGTCCAGGTACGCGTGGCTGGCAGGCGCCATCACGATCTTCATGCCCTTCTGCACGGCTTCGGTGCCGGTGATGGTGCCGCTGGTGGATCCGGATGCGGGGTTCCAGTATTCGGCGACCGACGGGCCGGTGAGGTTGGTGCCGGGCCCGGCGATGTCGGCCCAGCCCATGACCGTCTTGCCCTGGCCCTGTACGATCCCGGCTTCCTGGTTAACGAACGAGGCGTACTGGGATTGGGTGAGCAGCGTCGTGGGCACCTCATCGCCGCCGACGTCGTAGTAGGGCCCCGGCGACATCGCCGCGAGCTGGTCGATTACCGCGCTCATGATGGCCCAGGTGTTGGTGCTGGCCGGGCACATCGCGCTGTAGCCGACATCTTCGGTATAGTCCCACGCTGGCGGATTGTTCGCCGAGCAGTTGATGTCCTGCGGATGGCCGTTCAGCAGCGGGTTGGTTGTGTCGTTGTACTCGGACATGATGATCGCGTTGTTGTGGCCCGGCGAGTCGACCTCGGGCACCACGGTCATGAAATGCGCGGCCGCGTCCGCAACAACGGCCTGGTAATCGGCTTGCGTCCAGAAGCCGCCCGGGTCCATGGTCCGGCCACCCGTGCCGACCGAGCCCTGCCCGCCGATCGTGGTCAGGTTGGGAAAGCCATTGATCACGATGCGGAATCCCTGGTCGTCGCTCAGGTGCAGATGCAGCGTGTTGATCTTGTCTGCCGCGGCCTGGTCGATGAGCTGCTCAACAGCGGACGGCGGCTCGTAGTGGCGGGCGATGTCGAGCATCAGGCCCCGGTAGGTGTAGCGCGGGTAGTCGATGATCTGTACCACCGGCATCGTCCACGGTCCTGGCTGAACGGACGAGCTCGTGATCCACGCCGGAAGCAGCTGGCGGATCGTCTGGACGCCGTTGTACAGGCCGTGCGGTGTGGTCGCCTCAAGCGTCACGCCGCCGGTCGTGGTGTCGAGCCGATAACCCTCGCCGTCTGGGTCGCCCTGTAGCCCTCCAGGGTCGCCGAGGATGAGCTCGATATCACCGCTCTGCACACCTCCGGTCACGACGGGGAGCGAGTAGCCGGTCGCGGGCCGCAGGTAACCGGCCAGGTCCTGCGCTACGGGCAGCGCAGCCTCCGATCCTGAAGGCACCACAATGCGTGCGGTCGCGGCAAGCGTGAAGCTACCCTGCCCCACCGTCATAGCGACGGGTTTCGGTATGAGCTGCGGTACCGAGGCAGGGGGCGCGAGGTCCGCCGACGCCGGCGTGACCGCGGCAACCTGCGCAGCGAGAGAAAGCGGCAGGCCCACGGCCAGGCAGGCGGCGCCGGCGAGCACGGTGAGCCACGAACGGCGCCAGCCGCGCACCTTACTGGCCCAGCGCATGGATCTCGTTGTTTTCATGAACCCAACCTCCAGGGCGGATTGGCGAAACGGCTGAGACCGCCGCGGGCCGATCTGACAGGGCATCCAGAGCCGAGCGCGAAAGGTAACCTGCGCAGTACCCGGATAACCTCGACTCGGCTGCTGGCCCTGAACGTCCCGGCCCGCCGCATTGAGACTCCCGCGTCTGGCTCGCCCGGCTGCGCGCATTTGATCCACTCGCGCGGATGGTGCGCGTATTGATGAGCTGGGCGCATTTTCGCTCCACATTGCGCTCCTGTCAACACCGGAAGGCCAGCCGACGGCATGCTGGGCTCCAGCACCTGGACGCATCCTGACACCAGCGGAAGGCCGGCCTGCGCCTGGTGCGCAGCATGCTCCGCGCCGGATACCTCGAGGACTGGGCCCGGCACGCCACACTGTCAGGCTCGCCGCAAGGCGGACCAGCATCGCCGCCGCCCTGCGCTACCACGACCGGCAGCCAAGCCGACCCCTGCGAACGATCATTAAGCGCTAGCCGACTCTGCCGAGGCCTGGGTGGAAGCCGCTGTCAGTCGGCGCTCCGCTGAAGCTGCCACGCTGCCTCGAGTGCATCCTCGATGGCACCAGCGTCGCCTCTGGCGAGATCCGCGACAACCATCATGTGCTTGATGTACCGGGCCGGGACGCTGAAGGTCTCGGGAAACTGCCGCAGCATAGAGTCGCGGTAGTCGAAATCGGCGCGGATCACCAAATGCGCCTCGTCAAGTTGCCGCGCTACCAGCCTGCCGTGGTACCGCCACTCAGCCAGCCCCTCTGGCGCGGTGAGGCGGACGCCCGCCAAGGCCTCGGACAGGCGTGCTACCTCGCCCATCTCCACGAACGCGGGTCCTCCTGCTTTTCTGTGATCATGCTCTGGAACATCGAGTCCAGCCGGACGGCAGGCGGCTCGCCCGCAGTTCCGCATCCGTCAGACCGTCGATCTTGCGGATGATGACCGACCGGTAATAGTCCAGGACGCCCAGCAGCAGTTCTTCGGATCGCGAAGCTCGCGCCCGGGCTTATGCACGACGGTGCTCACGCCGGTTCGCTGCGGGTCATCCGCGGTGCCTGAATCAGCGGAACCGGTCAATGCCCTCGCCGTCCTCCCGTTCCCAGCCGTAGGCCGCCAGGTAGCCCCAGCAGTCCGGCTTGCTGCCGTCGGTATCGGTGACACCGTAGGCATCGGCGAGCTGGCGGGAGCTGACGATCGTGCCAGCCCAGCGGTCAGCATCGCCCGCTGCTGCCAGCGCGGCAATACCCCCGGCGACGTAAGCCGGCGACTCGGAGATCGCGAAACCTGGAGTTCTCACGCAGGCATCACGCCAGTCGGCCTCGGTAACACCGAAGTTCTCCAGCATCTTCTCCGAGCGCAGCCAGCCCGGGGTCACGCCGACTGCCGTCACCGGCAGGTTTTCAAGTTCGGCGGCCAGTCCTTTCACGATCCGCCCGACATTGGCTTTCACCAGGTCGTAGTAGAAACCGACATTGCGGCGGAACTCGGCGTTGGCCTGCGAGGTCCCGTCGGTCACCTCAACCACCAGGCCGCGCGTGCCATGCGAAGCGGCCGTACGCAGCATTACCGGGATGGACGCCCGGCAGGTGATCAAATGGGTATGCACGCCCATTTGCAGCATCCGCAGCCCGCCCTGCCAGTCGTGCTCCCACAGCGGCTTGTCCCACTGCATATACCGGTCGCCGCCGAAGATGTCGTTAACCAGAACATCGAGGCGGCCGCGCTGGTCATCGATGGCTGCTACCAGGGCGGCCACCTGGCTGGGATCCTCGTGATCAACCACTCGTGTGGCGCCCGCCCCGCCAGCCGCGCGGATCAGATCACCGGTCTCCTCGATCGTCTCCGGCCTGCCGAGCTCGGAGGGGCCGGTCGCCCGGCTGCTGCGGCCTGTCGCATAGACGAAGAACCCAGCGCGCGCCAACTCGACGGCAATCGCCCGCCCCGCGCCCCGGGTAGCGCCAGCCACCAAGGCGACCAGCATCCGCTCGGCCCCATCAGCCACCAGATCAGTAAACACCCCAGGGGCCAGCAAGATCTCTTCCGGCCCCGGGCTGAGTAGCTTGCCTGGACCTGCCGGGTGGCGGTGGCAGCGCCGACATGGCTCCTTGGGATGATCACGGCGGCTACCACACCCCCCGGATCACTTGCGAGAGACCGTGTCGCCTCGAGTCCGACTCCATATCGCTGGCGATCATCACTGCCTACAACAACCGGGCACACCCTGATCGACTCTACTAAAAAGATGACTCGCTGCCGGTCCGGTCGCCCGCGTCAAAGTCGCCCATCTCGTCCTCGAAGACGCCGTACGGCGATCCGCCTGGCGTGTAGCCGACGACGAACATGAGCCGGCCGTCGATGCTCACCCAGTCGGGGCCGTCGTCGGCGGTGACTGGCGCCCGGGCAGGCCGGCCCGGCCGACGGCCAGAACGCTTGCGCTTGCGGGTCAACTGACCTCCTCCAGCCCACAGTCTGCCTGCTGGCGCTGCGGCGCGAAACACACTGGCCAGGCTGACACTTCCTTGATGAGAATAAGGCACCACGATGGCCGAGTGCTGCGTGCATCCGGTCAACCGCGACGTTCCGCATACGCGCCGCGCGTATCGTCAGATCCATGAGCGGCCTCCGTGGCGATGCGCTCGCTGGGCTGCCCGCCGACGTCGGGCAGTTGCTTTCCGCGGCGCCGGTGACCGACAAGAAACTGCTCGAGCTCAGCGTTACCTGGAGCGGACTACCAGCAGGCGAGGCCAGGATGGCCGAAGCGCTCCGGGTGTTCGTCCTCACCTGGGATCCGCTGGAGTTGGATGCGCCGCGGCCGGACGGGTTCGCGGCCGTGAACCCCGGCTCGCTTGGCCTGGAAGTCGCCGTCTACGTGCCCATCTGGGGTCTCATCAACCTCGCTGCGGCGCGTCATGAGTCGATTGCCGCCACGCTGACTGCAATCGCTGGCAGCGCCGTGGTTACCGCGTCCGTGCACGAGCAGGAGGTCACCGCGGGCCGTTACCCGACGCTCGTCCTGGAGCATTCAGTGCCTGACCTGCTCGCCGATTTGCCGGGCGGAGCCGCGCTGGGCCAGGCCGGGATCGGGGCTGACCCCCCATCGTGGGAGGACATCGGCCTTGGCGCTATCCAGGACGTGGTCCAGCACGCTTTCGGGCCGGTCGACCTGGACCGATCGCGGGTGGAGCTTGAGGCCTTGTTGCCGGGTCAGCTGGGCTGCCCGGCGTGCGAAGGGAAACGTTTCGGCTTCCCTGCCGACCTGTCGGAGTCGCAGAGTTCAATGTGCGCAACCCACAGCAAGCAGGCCGACGCCGTAATCAAGGAGCGCCTCGGGCGAGCGGAGCGGAGCAATCCAAACGGCTGGGGTGCGCTGGGCCGCGCGACCATCCGGCGAGAGCGGCCGCATCTGCCGAACGGGCTGGCGACGAGGCTGGCCGGAGCCGGCGATGCCTTGTACGTCGTGCCGGAGCCAACCGAACTCGCCGAGCGGGCACGAGCGGTTGTCGAGGCGGCAGACTGGTTCCCGGGGCGCGGCCACGACTTGGGCGTCGCGCTCGGCGAGGACCCGGAGTACGGGCCCGACATCCCGGACTGGCTGCTTAATCTCATCCTCGACCTGGGTCGCGCGGGCCTGGCGGACGAGGCAGTGTCGGTGGCTGAAGCCCTGGGCCGCGTCGAGCCGGAGTTGCAGCCAGTCCTCGACGCCGATCTCGGAGTTGCGCTCGCTGAGGCGGGCCGCGGCGACGACGCGCGGGCGCAGATCGGGGCGAACCTGGCTGCCTGGCCGGACGATTTCTGGGTGAGGGTCCATGCCGGCGACGCGCTGGAGGTGCTCGGCGATCCCGGCGGAGCCCGGGCGCACTTTGAGGTTGCCCGTACCATGGCCGATCGCCCAGCCGACTTCGCGGAACGCACGGCGGCCGTCCAGCGACTGCTCCAGCTCAGCCGCAAAGAACGTCTGGCGGACGGCAGGCCGAAGATCCAGCGTGTCCAGCGAGCCGGCAAGGCCAGCCGGTCCAAGCGCAGGCGCGGTAGGTAGCCGTCGCGCCTTGGCTATGCGGGGCAGGAACGCGCCAGCCAGCGGCGGCTTCCAACCTCGAGGCTGACCGAGGTGATCGACGAGCTTCGGTCTGGGTAGCCGCCCAGCGTGGCATGAGCGTATCGGCCGACAGCCGCCAGCGATTTCCCCCCAGCTTCTTCGCTGCCCATGTCACAGACGGCCGCGGCTGTCTCGTCTTGGGGTTGAGAGTTCATTCTGGCATCCGGAAGGTGATGGTCATGCGGGTGTTCGCGGCAGGCGGGACCGGGGCCATCGGGCGGCGGCTGGTGCCGCAGCTCGTGGCCCGTGGCCACCAGGTGACGGCTACGGCGACGAGCCCGGCCAAGCTGGGCTATCTACAGCCAGCGGCACGTGAGCGCTGTCCTGGCCCGAGTACGCCAGGCACTACAACGGGCGCAGGAGCCACAGGGGCCGGCAACTACACCCGCCGAACCCCGACCACCCATAGCCGACCTCTCGAAGGAGCCGCTCAAACGCCGACCCGTCCACGGAGGTCCTCATCAATGAATACGAGCGAGTGGCCTTATAACGCCAGGTCGGGCGCCGATGGCGCAGCTTTGGAACCCCGCAGGATCCCGTAGTCCCAACTGACGCGGGAAGCCGGCGGGCCAGCCGGTCCCGCACGTCGTCCTGGTCGGCCCGCAGGATGTCGACCCGAGAGGGCCGAACCTCGGGCGCTCCGGGTGGTTGTGCATGATCGGCAGGGTCACGGTGGTCGTCAGGCCCCGTTACCCAGTGTTCTTCCCTCACGCCGCGCGGCAGATGCCGGCCCTGGTGCGCTGAGCGGGGGCGGGGCCATGCATCGGCTCTGCCCGTGTCCGGCTGAACGTGCTGGTGACCATCGCGCGCGCCCAGCGCATCCGCGCCGCCGCGGTCTCCGGGTGCTCACCGTATTCTTGCGCAACCCGAGCCGCGCAGCCTCGGGCGCCGAACGCACGGATGGCCGTGGCGATAGCGTCCCTGACCTGCGCCGCGCTGGGCTCGTCGGAACGCTGCAGCGCCGATGCGAACAGCGCGTCGGCCTTTGCGGTGCCGGTACTGAGGTGGTTGGTGGCTGACCGCATCGTGGGCCTCCTTCACTGGTGCCTACTGCCAATACATCACCGGGGTCTGACATTCACCTTCGCGCCGTCGGCCGCCGATTATGACGGCATCAATGTGACTGCTACAACGGCACCAATGTGACATCGTGCCGACTGCGCTGGTTCCGGGTGCGGGCTGATCGTGTCGCGGGAGCGGCTCGCGATGTGGCCGGCCGCTCGACGCAGAGCCTGACCGGGGCGCCATGGCGGCCCGGTCGCTCGACGCAGAGCCGTGACCGGGGCGCCATGGCGGCCGGGCTCCGCCATGCCGTTCTCCGGTGCCTGGCGATGTGCGCGGCGAGACCGTAGGGCGCTGTTGCGTTGGGTCATCGGTGAGCACAGTCCGAGCGCTCAGGCTGGGCGCTGCGGTCAGATGATCAGAGCCAGTTCATCGAAGGCGCTGCGGAGTCGGTGGCGGCCATGGTTGAACGCGGGCGGCGCTGGCCAGGAGCACGCGGGTCGCAGCGGGGCGGCCAGGCCAGGAGAAAGGCGCCTCGCGGCCCCCACTTGGGCTGACCCGTCAGGCAGTGCGAGGTGCTGGGCCAGGCTCGGCGTGACCTGCCGTGGCGACTCGGCCGCGGCGGCGCGCAGGCTGCCCGCGTTGCGGCGGGAGCCCGCGGCAGCCGCCCGGCGGCGGTCACGGGACGCTTCGCAATAGTTCGGTCCAGGTGATCTGGCGGATGAGCGAGCGTTGCAGCCAGGGCCGGTCCTGGATCCGCCAGTCCTCGTGGTAGATGCTGCTGCCGCGCTGGTTGATGTTGAACCACACCAGGCCCTTGAGGTGGAAGCGGCGGAGGCCGCGGAACAGCCGCCGCATGTCGAGCTGGGCGTGACCGGTGAACCAGCCGATGGAGGTCTCGCCCACCATGATCGGCACGGTGGTGGCCGCGCGCAGGCGATTGATCGTCTTGCCGAAGATGACGTCGAAGTCGTCCGCCGGCAGCACGAAGTAGCCGTCGAGGCCGATGATGTTCACGTACTTCGGGCCGGGGAACCAGGGAACCGGGTTCGGGGTGGTGAAGTGGATGGCGGAGGGCTGCCACATCCACGTGACGAGCGGACCCGCCTTGGTGCCTGCCAGCAGCTCATGGATGTGCCGCCAGGCCCGCACGAAGACCGGCGGGGTGAACCAGCGGGAACCCCAGGAGTACCAGGGGCCGTTCATCTCCGACGCGAACGAGATCGTGACCGGTATCCCGAGCGCGGCGATCTTGGGCGCGAGGAAGTCATGCAGCCAGTGATTGTATCCGGTATTGCCGGGATTGCCGATCCCGGTCAGGCTCTTGTTTCTCGGCATCAGCTCGAGCACTGACTGAGCACCTGCCGTGGCGTTGTTCCGGATCTCCGCGGCCGGGAACGCTGCCGATCCCCAGTTCATGAACACCATGCGCAGGTCGGCGTGCTCCTTGACCGCGCTGTCGAAGGAGACGATGTTCCGCGCGACGGTGCCGACGATGAATCGCGCGCTGCCCCACCTGATCGCCTTGATCGGGCTTGCCTGGCTACTGGCTGTGATCGCCGGCACGGCGCCCGGCTGCTGGGCCGTTGTCCGCGCGGCGCCGGCGGCGATGGTGGCCGGCAAGGCCAAGGTGACCGCCAGCGCCCCTGCGGCCCACGCCGTCAGCTCCATGACCGTGCCTCCGTGATCAACTCGGGATGCGGGTGACAAAGCCAATCCTTAGCGAGATACGCCGAGGCAGGCAGCAAGTCGGGTTAATTGCTTCAATCAGGATCGTTGCCGGGCCGTGAACCGGGCGGTGGGCTGGCCGCGGGGTCCCGCCGCTGGCGGCGACCGCCGAGGTCCAGCCTCCCGGCACCTACGGCAGGCGCATGAGCCGGCCGGGCACTGTTGCGTTGCCCGATCGTCGATGGCCGGGAGACCACGGCGCCCTGGGAACGGCCCGCCCCGCCCGGTCGGCTCACCCCCGCGCGGGCACGGCGGCGATTCCGGAGCATCCGCGCGACGAACGCCTGTCCCGCCGGTGCGCCGAAACCCGGCACATGACATGGCAGGCAACGGCTCCCGGCGAAGATCACGAAGTTCGGCAACCTCATGATCACCGCCACGCCGTGCCTCCTCACGTGCCGGCCCGATCCCGGCGTGTCGGGCCAACCCATGCCTGGTCAGAGCACCATCAACCGGCTCCGCGCAAGCCCTGCCTGACTGGGCACGTTGGGTGACTAGACACGGCATGCGACGAGGAGGAGCATATCTACCAGAACCTGCGCATACGGGGTAGTCGGCCTGACTGGGGGATCTTATGCCATATAAACTGCGTCATCGATTCTGGATGCAGACCTTCCTCGGCTTGGCAGCGGGCGTCCTCGCCGTAGTCACTCTATTTTGGCACGACTGGATCGAGACCGTCTTCGGAGTGGATCCCGACAAGGGCAGCGGATCGGCCGAATGGCTAGTCGTCCTAACGCTGGCAGTCATTACGGTGATGCTCGCTATCGGCGCCCGCCGTGAATGGCGTCGCGCTGAGCTCGCTTAGCGGTGAACGGCATGTGGGTTTTTCTTATCACACTGGACGATGTCTCCATACGCCAATCTTAGCGGGGGTGGGTCTGCTGTCGGCGATGCTGGCCATCAGCGCCATGCCGGATCTCTGGTCGCTATTTAAGGAGATCCTCACATGCCAACGGTTATACGGCAATTCGCCCGTGCGAAGGCCGGGGAGGTCGGTGCCATCGCGGCGGGCGTATTCAGTTCGGGTGAGCTGCTCACTGCGGTCCGGAATGGATCCGACAATCTCGAACTCATTGTCTGGCGTCCGGACGCTACCAATCTCACACTCACGCGCGGCCCGGACAGCGGCACTCAAGCCGGTGAGGTGGGAGAGATCGCCTTAGCGATGCTGGGGAACCGCTGCCTCACGGCGGTGCAGAACGCCAATAGGAAATTGCTCCTCATTCCCTGGGCGCTGGAGTCGCCAGACGGCACCATTTCGCGTCTAGAAAATGTAGATCATCAGGCCGGAAAGGCAACGTACCTCACCATCGCGCCGCTGAGCGAAACACTTGCCGTTACTGCCGTGCGCAATGGCGCGGGGAATTTGCTGCTCATTCCCTGGTCCGTCGATGCGACGACGGGGCACGTTTCGCGGCTCAACAATGATTCAGCACAAGGTGGATCCGTCGGCTCGCGGGACATGTCGCATGCGGCCAACTCCCCCGCTCTGGAAGGATCGCTGATTGCCAGCGCGGCGATTGACGAGTCAAACTTCATCTCGGCCAAAGTCAATGCAAGCGGCGGACTAGAGGTCGCAGCATGGGCACTCGACGCGGACTTCACAGTGCTTCCAGGGCCGCAGACCGCCGTCGGTGGCCTCGCGGACTTTCTGTGCATGGCGCCACTCGGCAACCCTGGGCCGGTACGCGATTTCGTGCTAGCATACCGAAACATTACTATTGCTTCGGTATCCCCGCAGAGCATTAGCTTTAAGAAAGAGCTCGTCGTCACAATTTGGCGAGCATCTACGGTGGACCAGACGATTAGCCAAATTGCCGTGGCCAGTGCAGGCGAACTGGCGGCCGTGGGCATTGCGGCAGGCGTAATCGGGCCGACTGGCCGTTCTATGGTACTGGTCTCGGCGCGCCGCGGCGACGGCTTGTTGCTCAACAGGGCTTTTCAACTGATTTCGGATTCTGCCGGTCGCTTGGCATTGATTGGCACCGGGGATGTGGACGATAGCGCCTACAGCCAGATATTCGCTACCGCGCCCGTCTCTCTAGAGGCAGGACGGTTTGCGACAGTTATTGGCCACGAGTCGGGTCTGGGCGTCGTTGCTTACAATGTTTCGGACCTTTCGGCGATACTGGTTCGCCCCTTGGCTGAGGCCACCGCTGGCAGTGCGAGCGCAATCCGGGTAAGGGCAATAAATTCAGACCAAGCGATCGTTGCCCTGCGCAACGGATCAGGAATGCTGGAACTGATCGGCTGGCAACTCGCTGCGCGTGATTTCGCGGTAGGCCGTGCGGCCGATACTGCGTCTCATCCGATCGAGGCGCGGGAGGTGGCTCTCGCCGTGGTCGGGCAGCGTGCTGTGACTGCTATTCGATCCGGCTCCGGGCGACTGCGCCTCGACAGCTGGGATCTCGCCTCCGACCTTTCATCGATAACCTGGTTGCATGAGACGGGCACGGCCGCGGGTAATGCCGATCTCATCACAGCAACCCTCTTGGAGCCGGATCTCGTTGTGACGGCCGTGCGCAACGCGAGCGGAAAGCTCCTGCTCATTGTCTGGCGACTCGAATCAGACGGAACGCTGTCCCGACTCAACCACGAGAACGCACAAGCCGGTGAAATTGACGAAATCGGTCTCGTTACTCTGGATGCGTCGAATGTCATCACGGCAGTTCGAAACGGCAGCGGAAATCTCCAGATCATCGGCTGGCACATCGACACGAGCGGCAGCGTAACGCGCTGGGTGACGGATGGTCATGCGGGTGAGGTGAGCGCGCTCGCTGTAGCCGCGCTCGGTGGCAGAGGATCGACCCGCGACATCGTCACGGCCGTGCGTGACGGCTCGGATCAATTGCTCCTGATAGTGTGGCGAGTATCAACTGACGATCGCACGGTGACGCGACTGACGGACAGTGGCGATCAGGGCCATGATGGGGAAGCCTCCGATCTGTCGCTTTGCATCATCCAGTCACCTCCAAGTGGCCGAGAAATCATCGTAACGGCGCAGCGAAGAAAGAGCGGTAACCTCAAGCTCGCTTCGTGGCAGTTGCTGGAGGATCCCTCTGGCATCCCGATGCTCGTGCAAACGGGAGACATGACCAATCGCGCGGATACGGATGTCCGGCTTACAGACTGCTGTTCGCTCGAAATCGGCCGAATGGCCGTGGCCGCAAAGCTCAAATCGAAGCACAATAACGGCCTGTGGCTGTCGACAATTCAGGTGCGGGATGCGCTAGCGCTAGCGGCACCTGCGAACCTCCTGGAGGTGCGCTTCGACAACCTCGGGCCGCCGATCTCTCCGGATACGTCCTGGGCGAAGAGTGACGGAACCTATCCCGAGGATAAGAGCTTTGAGTGGGCCCAGGTCCAGGATCCGAGCCAGGAATATGACGATGCGACGCTCATTGGTGCATCCGGCTGGATCGTGGCACCTGAGGACTCCGGTGGGGACGTGCCGTTCTCCCATCCCTTCGGATTCGACTGGGAGTTTTCGATCGCGCTCGATGCCCCCTCGCAAGGTCTGCTGAGCCCTGCCAATGCCGGCGCGGAGGAACGAGGCGACAGCCCGAACCACAACAGCATCGCTCTTGCCGACCAGCTCGGGCTCACCGTGCCCGAGGGGCTGCTCGGGCTTGAGTGGGACAAAGGTCTGCTGCCCGCGAGCTACCGCGGGCAGGTGAATCATGGGGATCGGGTCGCCGTGCTAGGCCGCTGGATCCTCGATCAAGGTCACGGCTTCGACGGGTTTCACCGCACCGAGGTCCATCCGCCGTTGCTAATCGCGTCAGCGACGGTCGTGCAGCCGTCCGACAAGAATGCGCCGCGCACGCGCGTGCTGTTCATGTCGCGACCGTACCTGAGCGGGCAGACGTTTACCACCAATCTTGCCACGCGCTCTCAGGATGGTGTCGACGACGATGGCCCTCTCCTTAGCCCTATCTTTAACAGCCATGCGCTCAAGGAACTGCTCAAGGTGCTCACTTTTCGATCGATTATGATCGAGATGCATCCGAAAATCAAATCTAAGCCGTTCCGCGGCTCGCACCGAGCGCAATTCGTGGTCCGACCGCCCGGGCCGCCCCCGGCTTCCGGTGCCCAGCTCCTGGTGTCCTACCGCTTCACCGTCCGCACCCCGTGCTTGGTTGCGGTCGAACCTTTGGGTCATGAAGCTCTGCTGGTGACGGTCGAATTTCTGGAGCGGGCTGGCCGTCGTGAATATCAACCGCCGGATTTGCCCTCCCGCCGCGATGAGACGTACTCAAACGATGAGCTGGATCTCTTGTCGACCGGGTCAGGCGACAAAGTAGGGTTCGGGGAAAGTGCGCTCGAGGTCCTGGTAGCACTTTTCAGCATATTTGACGCCGCGTACATTCGATACATCTTGGGGCGTGGAATGAAGACTGACGTCTTTGACCCATTGCCCGACATCGATGTGCTCGATCCGAGTGGTGGCGTATTTGACGTACCCGTACAGGAGATCGTCGCTGGCGCAGGTCTCGTCGGGGATGACATTCAACACTATCCAATTACAGGCTGGCTCGAAGCCCACTGGGCACCGCCGATTGGCTAGACCGCGAGGACCGGTGGCGTTTCAGGCTGCGCATTGGCCGCAGTCGTGCTTTCAGCCGTCCGTGATCGGCTTCGACCGGGTTGTTCGTGTGCCGCTCGGCGGTGTGCAGGGCTGAGGGCATCCACAGGCCGACTATGCAATGATCTCGATTGCCTTGGCCGCCGCGTGTGGCGAGGCGGCCACGAGCTGGTCCGCCTTCGTCGCGGTGCCGATTGGCGGTCCCGCCGCCAGCTCGGCCAGGCTGATCTGGTTGGACCCCGCCATCACCACGGCGAGCAGCACCACGGCCGAGCCGACGGCCAGGCCGCTCAGGTCGAGGGTGAACGAAATCACGCGCGGGGTCCGGTAGTCGATCGGATCCGACGGGTTGCGCCAGAAGAATGACGAGTCCGCCGCGGTCCAGCCGTCCGGCAGGGGGAAGGCCGGAATGGTGTGGCTGGTCGCCGCGGTCACCAGGGTCGGCCACAGCTTGTTGATCGGCACGTTCCCATCCGCCGGCAGGTCATGCCGGAGCAGCGCCACCCACATGCTTGGCACCGATTCGGGCTGCGACCATCGGTGATGCGCCAGGACATGCACGACGGGATGCCGGTCGTTGACGGGGACCCTGCCGTTGGACGTTGACGGGTAGCGGGGCAGGTCGAGCAGGCCCGCCTCGGTCGGCGCGGATGCCGGGATCGGGCCGGGCGCCACCACGATGTCCGGGCTGTCGTACCAGTGAATGCTGTCCTTGGGCTCCCCCGCCGTCGGCGGGCCGGTCACGAGCGTGGGTAGGATGCGCCGCGTGTCGCTCGGGTACAGCCGCAGGTAGGTGAGGGCCGAGGAGGTGGCGTTGGCCAGGTCCGTCTCCCAGACGCCGCGGGCCTGCAGCGCGACCCGCAGCAGCTTGGTCGAACCCGCCTTGAACACGGACAGATCCTGGACCGCCGCCTCGGGCAGGCCGTTGACGAACTGGTCGAAGGCCCAGACGTAGGTGGGGGCGCCCGGGGTACCGCCGATGGTGAGCTTGCCCTTGACCACGCCGACGCTGGTCCCCACGTACACGATGTCCTTGTCGTCCGGGTCGACGACCACGCCGAGCGCGGCCGCGGTGACCCTCTTGTCGGCGGCGGGCCAGGTGCCGCGGGGATGGACGGTACGCAACCCGCACGGGATCCACTGGTTGGTGCCGTCGGAGAACCAGAGGGTCTCCCGTCGCGCGGCCGTGGCGGCATCGTCCTCATACCGGGGGCCGGTCGTGGTCAGGTAGCACGACCCGCGGATCCCCGCGTCAGGGTCGTGCACGGCGATGTCGCTGGCCAGGCCCTTGACCGGCAGGAACCCGAGCGGGTTGCCTGCCTGGAAGTCGGTGGTCTCGCTGCCGGGCACCGGCTCGCGGAAGATCTCTCTGACCTGCTCCACCCAGTTGAAGGCGACCGGGTTGACCACCGGTCGGGTGCCGTAGAGCCAGGCGAGGCCGGTCTCGAAGAGGACCAGCAGGCGCAGTTTGTGCAAGCCGACCGCGGCGTCGGTCTTGGGCCTGGCGAACTTGACCGCCGTGATGCCCTTGCCCACCACCGCCGGCCCGGTGGGATCACAGCAGTTGGTGGAGCCGTAATGGTCGTTATACGTGGTTGTCTCGGCGTCCACCGGGTCCAGCACGTCCTGCTTGAGGTCGGGGTTGTCGCTGGCGCGCGGGTCCGTACCGCTGGGCAGCGTGACCCAGGACTTTCCCCAGTCGCGTGAGTACCAGACCCGGTCGGTGCCGAACGCCAGATGGGTGTCGCCGCCGAGAGGATGGACGACCGCGTCGGCGCTGGAGTAGAACCGGGCCGCTTCGCTCTCGATCTTCTCCGACGTCTTGAAGGTGTCACGGGGCCGGGGAAAGCGGCGCAGCACCGGCCGCTTCGCCGCCTTGTCACTGTCCTGCCAGTCGCCACCGGTGTACTGGCGCCAGTACCGGTTGGGCGCCTGCGGGTCGTAGACCACGCCGCCGCCATCCCCCTCGAACGCCTGCTCCCACACCGTGTCGCCGATCCGCACCGCGGTGCCGTTGTCCTGGAACCCCGCCGCCACGATGCCCGGGTTGGTGGGATGGCTGGCCACGTACCCGGGCTCCAGCACCGCCAGGCCGTCGTTGCAGGCGACGAACGTACCCGGATCGCCGTCATCGTCGGAGCGGAACACGCCGCCGTCGCAGCCTACCCAGACCGCGCTCTTCCCGGCATGACCCGGCACCGGAGGGCCCACTCGCAGCTGGTGCACGTCGGCGTGCACCTGATCACCGATCAGCGTCGGGGTGACCTTGGACCCGCTCACCTCGCATCGGTAGATGGCCGCGTTGTACCCACCTGTGGTCTTGACCGTCGAACCGCCGACGTACACAAGTGACGGGTTCGCTGGGTGCACCGCGATGCACATGTCGTAGTTGGACTGGTCGGGGACGGTGCCGAACAGGTCCTCAGGCAACCCCGAGAGCGCCGTCGCGGTCAAGCCAGCCACGGCGGCGGTGCCGTCGATCTTCCACAATCCCGCGACGACGGTCTTCTTGTGCGTCGTGGGATCCTCCTTGGCCTTGCGGCCAAGGACGTACAGGACCGTCCCGCCCGGGGTCGCGGTGAGGGTCAGCGCGGTGTCGGTCGGCATCGGCTTGACGGCGGCCGGGTCCAGCCACACATCCGGTAGCGACACCGAAGAGAACGTGATCGTGGCCGGGTCGATGGTGGTCCCGGCCGTCTCCGCGACGTACAGCTCGCTGCGCGCTGCCACCCAGATGCGGACCTTCCCGCCGGCGCGGGTCACCGCCACGTCGCCGGGGGTCTTTGCCAGGACCCAGCCGGCCGGGCGGGTCCACGCTCCGCCGGGCGGGTGCACTAGCAGGCCATTGGTGGTCCCGGCCACCAGCTGGTCCTTGTTGAGCGGGTCGGCCGCGATCCGGAAAACGGATCGGCCCCGCAGCGTGGTGAAGTCGGCGCTGGCCGGCCCGCCCTTCACGACGGTCCAGGTGCTGGCGGGGCCGGCCGGCCGGTGCAGGAACCCGATCCCTGCGACCTGGCCGCCAGGCTGCGGCCCGGCGCCTCCCGGCGGCTCGCCGGTGCCCAGCCAGACCTCGTCGCCGGAGCCGTCGTCGGCGCCGTTCCAGGCCACGTAGACCGAGCCGCAGGACAGCGCGTTGGCGACGAAGCCGAGCGTGGAGCGGTCCTCTGTCTTCATCCATTCGTCCAGCGGGCGCCAGGTGGCACCACGATCCGCGGAGAACCACAGCCCGCCGGACCCGCTAGCGGCGTAGATCCGCTTGCCCTGGGCAGGCTCCACCTGCAGGTCGCGGATCCGCCCGGCCACCATGGGCCGCCCGGTGGCCTGCCCCTTGCGCATGACCGAGGGACCGATCGGGAACCAGAGGTTCTGGGCGCCGGAGGGCTCGTTGTACGGCACTAGCCGGGGGCGTACCGGCGCCGGCGCGGTCATGGCCGTCGGCAGCGGCACATCGGAGCGGCGCAGGTCAGCGGGCGGCCGAAGCTGCACGAGGTGGCTGGCCCGGCCGGCCTGGTCGTCGTAGCTGTATGGCCCGGCCGGCCAGTCGTATCGAGCCATCGGTGGCCTCCTACGGGGTGTCGGGAGCGGGCGGGTTGGGGTCGATGCGCACCCAGCCCTCCTGCGCCTCGGGCGCCTGGTCGGGCAGCAGCGCCGACTGGGTCGCGGCCAGGATGGGGTCGTCGCGCCATGACGCCGGCGTGTCGCGGTGGGTGAAAAGCTGGTCGGCCGGGAACGACGCGACCTTGGGCAGCCGCACCTTGTCCCGGTCGATGAGCAGCGGGCCGGCCCGCAGCGACGGCGCCATCACCCGCAGCCCCGGTTCCACCCAGTCCCGGTGCAGGCAGCGCGACGTGCGCGGCAGGATCCCTGAGGTGAGGTAGACGTTGCCGCCGGGGTGCATCAGCAGGGTCAGCCGCACCACCTGGCCGGGGTGTATGCGCAGCACCCCGGTCGGGTCGACGTACGGGTGGTCGATCGGCACCGGCACCTCCGGCGGTACGTCGTCGGTACCGACGATGCCGCGGCACCGGCCGCTGGGCCGCGCCTCCGCCGCGATGACCTTGTCGACCAGGTGGAAGTGCGAGTAATCGTGCTCGACGAAGTAGCCGAGCAGCCCGTCGTCGGCACGGGTGATCTCGCCGAGGCGTACCGGAAGCTCCAGGGTCGCCAGGGATTGGTACGCCTGCCGCCGCCCGTCGTGCAGCGCGGGATCGGCGTACGCCCGCTCGTCGGTGTCGTCGTGGACGTCCAGCGACAGCCGTGCCGCGACCACCGCGATGGGCCGGCCGACCAGGCCGGCGATGTGCTCGTGGCCGAGTGAGCCGAACGGGTCGACCGTCCAAAGGGTGGTGTCAATGGCGCGCAGCATCGCGGACAGAGCCGACTCGGTCTCCGGCCGGTCGGGCGTGCCCCGCCGCTCGGTGGCGTCCGCGGCGACCAGGCCGGCGGCGATCCAGCCGACCCGGTGGTGGGTGGGGTCCGGATCGTCGGTAGGGCCGGCGGCCGGCGCGACGTCGCTCCGGCCGGGCGCGATCTCCCAGGTCACCGCGTCACTGAACGGGTCGTGCAGCAGTTCGCCCAGCTCGCGGCCGTCGGCGGCGAAGATCTCCAGCGACTCGTCCATGTGGTCCGGCAGCAGGAACCCGGCGACCGGGTTGACCTGCTTGCTTGGGTCGGCTTGATCGACGCTCCCGAGCGCCGCGTCGACCGAGGTTGACGTCGCGTCGACCAGGTCGAAGCGCCACCGGGCCGGCGGCGTCAGCCGGGGCCGCAGCCGCATCGCTGCCGGGTCGGCGTCGGCGAGGCGCTCCGGGATGAGCAGGTGGTCCAGCGGCAGCACCAGCAGCCGCCCGAACGCGTCCACCAGCCGCGCCCAGGTCAGCTTCACCCGGCCGGCGGCCAGCAGCCGGGGCAGCGCGGTGACCAGTGCCCGCCTGGTGCCGTCGGGCAGCGCGTCGGTGTCCGCGTGCGGCATGCCGCGGTCGTAGCGCAGCCCGAGCAGCCGCTCACGGACGCCGTCCAGCGCCACCGACATGAGATCGAGGTTGGCCAGCGTGTCGCGCAGTTGGGACAGCGCGTCCTCGGTCGCCGGGTCGGCGAGACCGTGCCCGCCCAGGTCGCGCTGGCGTTCCTCGGTGAGCCACCGGTCGATGGCGGCGCCCAGGGTTCCGGCTGCTCCGGTGACCAGCGGGCTGCGCCCGGAGATCACCAACGCGTTCGGCGTGGTCGCGCCGGGTCCCCGGTCGAGGTCGGTGCCGGCCAGCTCCCAGCCGGCCAGCGCCCCCAGGTCGAGCTGGATCTCCCAGTCGCAGAACACCGGCCGCCACGGCTGGCCCCACATGGTGACGCCCTCCGGGTGGGTCCAGGTGCCCTGCGACAGCGACAGCCGGGCCAACCCCTCGGTGGCCCGCTGCCGGGTCGCCGCAGTGGTCACCTCGGTACCGGTGTACGCGCCGAGCCTGGCATTGTCGGCCGCGTAGTACGCGTAGCAGACCGCGGCCTCGCCGGTGTACCGGGCGCCGACCGGGATCGGGTCCAGCCCCCGCGTCTCCTCCAGCCGGCGGGTCCGCCAGGCGATCAGGTACGGGTCCTCGGCCAGCGCCTCCCTGGCCAGGTCGAGCACCTCGTCGGGGACCGCGGCGCTGCCGATCGTGGTGAGCAGGTCCTCCGCCGCCAGCATCCCGTAGTGCCCCTGGCCTACCTGGTCGGACAGGCGGCAGACGAGCGCGCCGTCGGCCTCCTCGCGCTCCAGCGCGCCCAGCGCCCGGCCGCCGCCGCTCCGCCCGGGCCACCTCGCGGACCTGCACCGGAGCGGGAGGTGGGACGGCGCCGGCAAGCCCGTCGAAAGTGCCCATCCGGGCGACCGGGGACGCCTGCTCCAGCGTCATCGGGCCGACCCGCCACGGTCGCTGCACCGGGCTCCACAGGATCGTCGAGACCTGCGGCAGGACCGGCGGCTGCTGCGGGGCGAGCAGGCGTCCGGGCCGGAGACCGGAGCCGGGGTCGGCGCCCGGCGAGGCCTTGTCGAGGTACCGGTCGATGCCCTCGGTGCCGCCGGGCAGCGAGCCGAAGCCGTGCCCGTGCTCGTACTCGGCCACGTCCGACCAGACGTCGGCGTCGGACAGGCGCATGACCAGGCTCGCGGAGAACGCGGCGAGCAGCCGCTCGGCGGCCCGCCGGGCGTCCTTCACGGCGCCACCGAGCCCGGTGCCGGCGACCGAGAGGGTGCCGGCCAGGTCGGGCGTGGTGGCGCCCAGGACGACCCGGGTGGCCTTCGGGTCCGGCCGGTTGTCCGGAGCCAGGGCACCCTGCAGCGGGATCCCGTGCAGCCGTCCGTGCAGCAGCGTCGACCGGGTCGGGGCCGGCGGCAGCGCGGCGGCCTCCAGGACGTCCTGCAGGAAGCCGCTGACCTGGGGGCTGAACCGCTCGGCGGTCGGCGCGACCTGCCCGGTCGGCCCGATCCCGCCGGCCGGGCCGCCGGTGGCGCCGGCCGCCTTCGCCAGCAACATCGGCTGGATCTGGGTGTAGCGGCTCGGCGCGGCCAGCCCGAACGTGCTGTACACGCGTTCCCGGTGCTCGGCCTCGTCGTGCCGGGAGGTCTGGTCGCTGGGATGGTCCGGGTCGGTCCAGCCCAGCTCGGCCAGGCGGGCCGCGTACGCCGCCTCCGAGCCGATGCCGTCCAGCGGGTCGTTCGCGGTGCCCGACCACCAGCCGGCCACCAGGTACGAGATGCTGTCCCCCTCCAGCTTGACCCCCGCGAGATCGGTGAGCGGGTCGTGCAGGGCCATCCGCCCGCCCGCGGCGTCGTAGCACTGCGCCCACGATGCGCCGCCGATGTGCATGTTCAGCTGCGCCAGCGGGACGGCGGTCCCCAGCGTCGCCGTGTTGGTGCGCACCGCGGGCCAGTCGGCCAGCGGCGTCGTGGTCGCCGCGTCGGCCTCGATCACCCAGCCGACGACGGTCGGCGCCTCGGCGCCGGACGGTACGTGAATCCGCAGCACCACCCAGCGATCCGGCAGCGCCGGCAGCGCCAGCCGGCGCCGGGTCACGTCGCCCGGGGCGAGCGGGTCGTCGACGAGCTTGCCGCGGCCCAGCGCCCGGGGCACCGACCAGTGCAGGTGCACGCCGGCGGGGCGGGGTTGGCCCGGGTCGTGCACGTCCAGTGGCGGCATCGGGTCGGTGTCGCGGAACGGCAGCCGGGCCATCGGCTCGGTGTCGTTGACACCCTTGCGCACCACCAGCGCCTGCACGTCCACCGGCACCAGCAGCCGCGGCTCGCGTACCAGGTACTGGTCGAAGTTGTGCAGGTCGGAGGCGACCGCGCCGAGCTGGGTCAGCGCGGCCCACCGCGGGGTCGCCGATGCGGCAAGGATCTCGTCGCGGCTGATGTCGGCCATGTCGTCGCCCCCGGGTCCTACGGTCCGAGCACCTGGCTGGCCAGCTCGAAATTGGTGGTGAGCTGGGCGATCTGCACGGTGGCCACGAACGCGTCCGCTCCCGCCGCGACGGTGGTGTCGCCGAACACCTGCCGCAACGGGAAGCGCAGCATCTGCATCGCGTACTCCGCCGAATCGAGGGTGGCGTCCATATGGGCCTCCGGGATGGCCAGCAGCGCCTGGCCCAGCTTCTTCATGTTGATCACGCCGGGCGCGCCCTGCCGGAACGGCACCGGGACCGTGCGCGGCTTGTTGTTCGGGAGCTTCAGCGGGCCGTTGTTGGGGTGCAGCACGTCGCGGACGGTCACCACGGCGCTCTGCTTGGTCGGATCGGCCACCGCGTCCAGCCGCACCCCGAACTGGATGCCGGAGCGCGGCTCCTCCAGGTGCACCACCTGTGGTACGCCGTCGAACAGCACGAACAGCACCGCCGGGGCGAGCCGCTCCATCCGCAGCAGCCGGACCCGGTCCGGGCTGGTGTCCATGTCCGGGATGGTCGCGTCGTCGGGGTGGTCGTCGACCGCGTACGCGCGCACGTGCATCGCCGGCCAGCCGGAGACCAGCCTGGACCGCATCACGAACCCGGTGATCGGCCCGCCCGCGCCGATCGGCCGACCGGCCGCATCGACCGCGGGCGCGTCGGCGTCCTTCATCCGGACCAGCCGCTCGGCGGAGTCGACCTCGCCGCGCACGGTGACGTACAGCTCGGCGAGCTGGGCCCGGTCGCAGGAGTTGACCGTGCCGACGCTCAGCGCCCCCTCGATGAGCGCGTCGGTGGAGTTGCGGTCCACGTAGAAGAAGCGGATGGTCTCCGGCGGGATCAGCTCGGCGTCGGCGACCAGGTAGCCGAACGGCACTCCCTCCAGCAACCGCAGCCGGGCCAGGGCCCGGGCGATGTCGGCGGGCACCACGCCGTCCGGGCGGACCCGGTCCTCGACGCCGCCAGGCGGGGCCAGCTGGGTGATCGTATCGACCAGGGTCATCGACGTGGCCTGCAGCGCGTCGAAGTACACCTGCGTGTTCAGCTCGACCATCAGCCCTCCCCTGCCCCGCCGGCACCTGCCTCGCCGGCCCCCGCCTCGCCGGCCCCCGCCTCGCCGGCCACGGCACCGGCGCGCGCGATCAGCCGGTCGAGCGTGTCCGGCGCGCCGGCGTGAGCCGCGTACGGGTTGAGCTTGAGCGCGTCGACCGTCAGCTGCGCCACCCGCCGCGCGAGTTGGTCCTGCAACGCGCCCAGCGCCACCGGGTCCTGCGAGACCGGGATCGTGGCGGCCGGGTCGACGGCGACCGCCAGCCCGGCGAACGCCTCGGCGCCGTACTGCTCGGCGCTCTGGAGGGCCACTACCGGGTCGGTGCCGAGGCCGGTGAGCACCGCGCCGGGGTCCAGCTTGGCCAGCTCGGCCGGCACCCGGGACCGGGTGACCTCCTGTGCGCGGGGGGCGAGGCCGTCCGGCGGCAGCACGGTGAAAGCGCCCACGACCTGCGTTCGGATCAGGTCCTCCAGGCTGGCCCGGCCGCCCACGACGCCGATCCCGAAGCCGGCGACCAGCATTCCGGTCAGAGTGTTGGCCAGTTCTCGGGCCCGGGCTGCGCCGAACAGCTCGCGCCGCCAGTCCATGAGAGCGGCGATCAGGGTCGGCTTGGACAGGGTGAGCAGCCGGCCGATCTCGAACATCGCCGCGAGCGAGATGTCCTCCCGGCCGTCCGGGACCACCTTGCGCAGCTGGTCGCTGGTGTGCGCGAGCGGCAGCACCCCCGCGACCGGCATCGTGCGCAGGGTCGGCTGCGGGCTGAGCGGGCCGCGGTACCAGGACCTGGCCGGCTCGCCGCGGCGGGTCCGGTGGTCGACGGTGACGTGGCCGGTCGCGGCCACCTGGGGTACGGGTGGCGGCACCGCCTCGGGCAGTGTGCCCAGCAGCCCCACGTCGAGGTCGTTCATCAGCCGCTCGAAGCCGCCGCTGGCGGTGCAGGTGAAATCCCACGACACCAGGACAGGGAAGCGGTAGTGCGCGACGTTGGGTAGCCGGCCCTGCCCGACACCGGACTTGTAGCCGGTGGCGACGATCAGGTCGGTGGACTGCATCCCGGTCTGCGCGACCGGGCCGATCGACCAGCCGGCGGCCGCCGCCTCCAGCCCGGTACCGGTGCCGAACGGGACGACCTGCCCGGCCGGCCAAGCTGGCGGCGGGGGCAGGCCCGCGCCTCCCCCCGCGCCCGCACCCAGCTGCATCGCGATCTGGTCCACCGTCGCGTCCGGCGCCAGCTGCAGGTACGCGGGGTCGACCAGCGCGTTGGTCAGGGTGGCGTCGAAGTACGGGACCGGGCAGGGCTCGGTGGCCAGCAAGTTGGCCAGCTGGTGCTCCAGGTTGATCAGGTACGCGGTGTACCTCAGCGGCTGCGGCTCGCCGCCCGGCGCGGCCGGCGGCGCCGGCTGCGGCAACCGGTTGGCCAGCACCACGGCGAGGTAGCCGTCGTCGTCGCCGAGCGCGAGCTCCGTGTCGGTCAGGTCGACCTTGCGGACGTGGCAGAGCAGGCCGAGCTCATCCCGGCACGGGAAGACCTTCTTCACCACGTCGTCGGTGACGTCGAGATACTTGCCGGTCGGCACGTCGGCGTCGGAGCCGAGGTTGACGCCGCTGGTGACGCACGCTGAGACGTCGACCTCGGGGCTCTGCAGGCCCTCGCCGTCGGCGAGCACGACCAAGGCCAGCCATGGCGGCGCGGTGGCCGGGTTGGCGGCCGGGTCGGGGTTGCGCTCCCACGGCAGGGTGCGCCGCTTCAACACGATCTGTGGCAGCCGCTCGCGCCAGTCGCCCCGGGAGCCGGCCGGCGGGAACGTGCTGAGAATCTGGTCCGGTGGCATCGTGTAGCGCGGCGAGACGACGTGCAGGTGGAACTTGGTGTCGTCGACGTGGATCGTGCCGTCGGCGCCGTGCGGCGGCGCGGCCTGCAGGTCCTGGTGGCTGGCCGCGGTATAGCTGCCGGCCGGCAGCGCGGGCCGGGCGGCGGGGTAGAGCTCGAAGTAGCCAGGTGTCGTCATCGACGCTCCTTCCGCGGCGCGGCCCCGACCTGCCGCGCCACCGGGCCGTCGCCGAGCGCGAACGTCACCCAGCGGCGGCCGGGCCCGCCCACGAGCGGCTGCCGCACCGCGGCCTCGACGCCGGTCCTGGCCAGCGTCGCGGCGAGCGCGGCGACGCCGCCCGCGGCCCCGAGCACGCCGGCGAGATGGCCGCCGCCGCATCCGTCCACGAGCACGCCCGGCTCCGGGCCGGTCGTGCTCGCCGCGTATAGGAGGATGGATCGAACGCCGTCGACCAGCACCTGGGGCGGCCGCGACGAGCCGTCGGCGGCGCTCGCCCGCACTGCGTCGAGCAGCCGCATCGAGACCTTGCCAGCGGCGTCCCCGCCGGCGTAGTCGTCGATCACGATCGCGATCGCGTCCACCGGGTCGGTGAACACGGTGACCACCTGGGCCGCGGTGGACAGCAGCTTGGTAGGCACCCAGCCGCCGTCGGCCCGCTCCCTGTGGTCCGGGATCCGGGTGGCCTGCGCGGTGACGACGGCACCGCCGGCCAGGGCGGCGCCCCAACCGACCGAGGGCAGGCTCTGGCCGGCGTACCAGCCGGCGATCGGCCCGCCAACGGTGGGGCTGGACCCGACGCCGAGCACCGCCACCCGCTCGGTCGCCCGCTGCAGCTCGACCGCGCTGATACCGCCGCCGGTGTCGGCGACGACCCGGTCGTCCAGCGCGCGGCCACCGGCGGCCAGGCACAGCACCCGGGTCGGGCCGCCGGAGACCAGCAGCGTGTCCAGCTTGGCGCCGGCCGGCCGGTTGGCCACCGTGATCACCGCGAGCTCGCCGTCCGCGATGACGGTGCCGCCGGCGCCGGGGCCGGTCTTCGAGTCCAGCAGCCGGTCGGACATCGCTGCCAGGCGCTTGGCGGCCGGCGGCGCGGGGCGGGCGTTGGCGACGGCGGCCACCGAGCTGGTCGCCAGCCGGGTCACCGGCACCCGCCCCACGGCGTTGATCGTGGTGCGGCTCGCCTCGCGGCCGGCCCCGGCCGGCCGGGTCCGCAGCACCAGCGCCGCCTGGGTCACCCCGGCATAGGCGGTACGCGTGCCGGTCAGCGTCGGCACGATGCCGGGCACCGCGATGCCCGGGTCGGCCACGGTGGTGTGGCCGAGGCCGTCGCCGGTCAGCGACAGCGGCAGGCCAAGCACCGACTTCACGATCGGGGCGTGGCGTGGGCCGGGCGGCTTGGCGCGGTCCACCACGACCGCGGTGACAGTGGGCGACACCGCGTCGGGGCTCACCACCAGGTCGTCGGCGAGCGAGCCGAAGCCGGGGGTCGCGGCCCGGTCGCCGCGCAGCGCGGCCACGGTGCCGCGCCCGCTGCCGCCGGCCGCGAGCACCCGGGCCGCGCGCTCGAACCGCTGCGCGGTGGTCGGGTTGCCTGCGGTGAGCACCGCCGCCGCGTTCTGCAGCGCGACGGCCTGCGTCACCCGCTGGTCGGTCTGGGTCCTGTTGGTCACGAATGGCAGCGGCTTGCGGCCGGCCAGCGGCAGCTCTACCTGGTGGTAGTCGATCGGGGCCGCACCGGTGAACAGGCTGTCCGGCAGCACGGCGTCAAGCGTCATGCCGTCGCATGCGTCGACCGTGTCCCCGGCCGGCACGGTCGGCGCCTTCGGGTTGGGCGCCGGACCCCACACCCCCTTGGGGTACCCGGCCGCGGGCCGCGGGGACAGCCCCACGCCCGTCACCGAGAAGGTCTGCGGCGGCTGGTCCTCGCTGGCGATAGTCAGCGTGAGCGTGGAGTCCAGGGTGGCCGAGTACATCGGCGCGACACCCAGGCCGGGCGCGGCGACCGTCGTGTTCTTCGGCCCGCCCGGGCCGGCCAGGGTGAGGTGCTCGGTCGGCACGGTGGTGACGAACGTGGCCTGGAACTCCGGCGCCACCCGGAACGGGTGTTCCTTGCTCCCGTCCGGCGGCTTGTCCTGCCCGCCGCTGCCCGACGATTTGCCTGCCACCTGCGAGCCGCGGATCACGGTGGCCTGGGTGACCTGGGCGTCCTTGTCGCCGCGCAGGTACTTCTTGGCGAAGTCCCCGGCGTGCAGCGCCCGGTCGGTCGGGTCGCCCTGGTCGCCGAACTCGAAGGGCACCTCGAAGCCGCACACGCTGAACTGGCCATGGACGAAGATCGGCGGTCCGGACACCTCGATGGAGACGCCCAGGGACAGCTCGAGGTCGACGGTGCCGAACAGCAGCCAGATGGTGATCCCGACGTCCACCTCGGCGTACGCCGATACCAAGAACCAGAAGGGGTCGAAGAACACGATCGCGTCGCCGCCGAAGGCGAGCCGGGCGTGCGCCGGGCCGAAGTGCGCCGCGACCTCGATCGCGGCGCCGGCCATCAGCGCCTCCGAGCACAGCGCGAAGTACACCCCGCCGACCACGCTGATGTTGTGGATTGGCGACCAGTTCAGCCCGACCCGCGGCACGACCGGGTAGCCGTCGTGGTGGAACCGCGGGTGGTAGCCGCCCACGGTGATCACGAACTGGCCCGCGTTGGACCCCTTCCACCAGGTCTCGAACGCGAACCCGCCGGTCAGCCGCACCGACTTGGACAGCAGCCAGGAGTTGGCGGTCAGCTGCGCCTGGACCAGCAGCAGCCCCTCCTTCTCGGAGAACCGGGCCAGCAGCGCCAGCTCGATCGAGACCAGCGTGAGCGCCGAGGTGGGCAGCGCGGCGCGGGCCAGCCCGAGTACCGCTATCTCCAGCCCGTCCCCGAACTGCACGGTGACCAGGATCTCGCCGGTGATCAGCACGAAGCTGGTGAAGCTGATCCCGGCGGCGACCCAGAACTGGCCCTGCGCCGGTGGCGAGAGCGCCCGCATGTCCTGCAGCTGGTGCATCGGGTCCGGGGTCGGGCCCGAGGCGCGCAACGCGAGCATGAACGGGTGCGTGTTGACCTCATCGATCCTCGGCGCGTGCAGCTCGCGGTTGATGCCCAGGCCCGCGCCGATGCCGGTGATGAAGAACGCCGGCACGCCGCCGATCGGCGCGTGCAGCACCCCGAAGGCGAAGAACGAGGCGTACGAGGCGCCGCCCGGCGTGGTCGGGTGGGCGTACCCGCCGAACAGATCCAGCCCGTACACCGCGTACCGGATCTTGAGCATGCCCAGGTACTCGACGCCGGTCAGCGGCGCATCCAGCGGGAACTTGTGCAGCGCGCCGGCCAGGGTCAGCCCGCCGATGGTGCTGGCGATGGCGAAACCCTCGACATCGACCTCCCACGACGACCCGGCGAAGAACGGGCGGGATACGTGGTAGCCCAGCCGCAGCTTGTCGACGCTCGCGGACAGGCCAAGCAGACTGACGCTGCCGTCCAGGTACAGGCTGATCATTTCCAGCTGGCGCGGGGTCAGGCCCTGCTTGTATGCGACGCCCAGGCCGACCTGCTCCAGGTAGACCGGGCCGAACGCGCGCTGGATCGGCAGGAACCACGGCCCGTCCCCGGAGCCGGCCCGCAGCGTGATCGCGACGCCGTGGCCGTGGTCCTGCACGGCGAGGGCGGGGCTGAACGCGGGCCGCGGCGGGCTGCCGCTGCCCCCGGCGTCGCTCACGATGCCCCGGGCGACCGCGTTGTCCCCGCCGCCGACCCCGAGCGGGACAGCCAGGCCGGCGAGCTCGACCTGGATCCCGCCGGCGAACTGCGGGTGCTGGGCCGCGTCGAGCTGCACGCTGCCGAACAGGTGCACCGCGACGCTCTGCAGCCTCAGCCCGGCGTCGATGAGCGGGCCGCTGGTCTTGCCCAGCCGCAGCCCCACCCCGTTGACCGCGATACTGGGCGCGGCGACGATGCTCGCGCCGCTGTGTTTGAGGACGTTGAGCACGATACCCGGCGGCGGGGCCGGTCCGGCCGGCGGCTCGATCCAGGAGGCGTCGGCCTCGAGGTGCAGCGCCAGCTCGCCGCCGGAGCTCAGGTCGATGCCGGCCTGGTTGGCGGTAGTCAGCGACACGCCCAGGACCCCGGCGGTGTCGGCGATGCCGATGTGGAACGGGCCGACGGTGACGCCGGGCGCCGCCGTGGCCAGCTGGTCGGCAAGCGTGAGCAGCTTGCCCGGCCACCCGGTCAGTGTGTTGGACAGCAGCTCGGGCGCGCCCGCCGGCGCGGCCGGGTCCAGGATCGAGCCCTCAAGCACCTTCCGCACGGTCTGGCTGCCGACCGGCCTGGCCAGCAGCGCCTTGACCTCGGCGACGCCGAGCACCCAGGCGCCGGCCAGGTCCAGCACGGCGTCGATCGCGGCGACGGCAACCCCGGCCGGGGTGCTGTCCTCGTCGGTCCCGCCGGCCGTCTTCACCGTGGCCAGCACGATCATGCCCTGGGCCTGCCGCCACCGGGCCAGCAGCTCGCGGTGCCCGATCGCGGTGGCGGCACTCGGGTCCAGCGCCAGCCCCAGCTCGCAGCGCCAGCCGGCCGGCTGGTCCGAGCCGCCCCGGACGAACGGCCGGATCACCGGGCCGGAAAGGTTGAGGCTCGCCGGCCCGGCGGTCGCCGCCCACCCGGTCAGTCCGGTGTGGTCGGCGGTGAGCGACAGGCTCGCCGCTCCCACCACCGGCAGGCCGGTCGCCGACGCCGTGACGTGGACCGAGAACGGCGCGGGGTGCACCTCGACGGCGAGGGTACGCACGGCGACTGTGAGCACACCGGCCCCGGAGAGCACCGCGGCGTGGCTGCCCGCGGGCAGACCGAGCAGCCGCAGCAGCACCGCGTCCAGGGCGGGGCCGGCCTGCGTGAGCAGCGCGCCGATGTGGGCCTGCAGGTACCCGACCGGGTCGGCGGCCAGCGTCTTGAGCGCCGCGGCGTCGAACACCGCCGGGCTGCCGGCCGCCACCGACAGGCCCCGCCCGGTCGCCCCGACCAGGCCGGCGAGGTCGGTACGCACCGGGTCGCCGGACATGGCGGCCACCGCGGTCAGCGCCGGCGCCAGGAGCTTGGTGACGTTCTGGGCGAGCAGGTCGCCCAGGCCGGCGAGGTTCGGGTAGAGCTCGATGTCGGCACCGGCAGCGGGGCGCAGGAATACCCGCAACCCGGCCGCGTCTACCTTGACGTGCGCCGCCCGGCGGTGCTGCGGTGTGGTAGTCCCGCCAGGACCGTCCGGCTCCCCGATGAAGATCTCGACCGTCGGGCGGGGCGCCCCCGTGGTCGGCAGGGTCAGCCCGGCACTGAAGCCGCCCGCGAACGGTGCCCGCCCGACCGCGCCGGCCAGCCAGCTGGTCGCGTCGACGTCGAGGGTCATCGCGGGGCCGGCGGCCGCCGCGGCGACGGAGATCTGTACCCCGCCGGTGATCGGCCACACCCCACGCGGCGTGCCGGCCAGCCGGACGAACGGCTTGATGGCCTCCAGCAGGTCGATGACCTTCTCCACGTTCAGTGGGCCGCCGCCGGCGACGCCCAGCACGCCGGCCCGGGCGAACCAGGCGCCAGGGTTCTCGAAGAGCAGCACCGGTGCCTTGACCGCGCGGTGGGCGGCCGCGTCCGGCGGGCCGAGCAGCCCGAGCGCGGACATGAGATCCTCGAGCGCGGTGCCGAGCTGGTTGTCGATTCGGCGCAGGCCCTCCAGCACCACCCGCAGCGCCTCCGCCGGGACCGCGACGGCGGCGAGCCTGGACAGCCCGTCGACGTCGGTCGCCGGCCATATCTGCACGGGCGCGCCGGCGTCGCGGATCAGCTGCACCCGTTGCGGCCCGGACTGGATGGAAAGGGCGGCGGCGTCGACGGCCGGGTCGCCGAGCCGGAAAGACATGGTGGGCGGGCCGGTAGCGGGGAGCCCGGCGCCGAACTGCCAGGCCAGCAGGCCGGTCTCGGTGGCGCTGACCGAGATGACCCCGGTGACCGTGTCCGCGTCGGCGGTCAGCGGGTCCAGGGCCAGGTGCACCTGATCGCCAGTGACCGTCACTCCGGGGATCAGCCGGCCCAGTGCGTCCAGCAGCGCCGCCCGGGTGGCCGCGGGGGCGATCCGCCCGCGGAGTTGCGTGCCCGTGTCGTGCAGCAGCGCGGCGAGCGCGTCGGGGACCAGCTCGCCGACCGCGTTGCACACGCCGGTCGCGCGCAGCAGGTCCAGCAGCACCGCGGCTGGGCTCCCCGCCGGGGCCACCGCCAGCTTGCCGGCCAGCGCCGCGACCAGCGCCTGCGCCTCGGGAAGCAGGGGTTGCAGCTCCAGCCCGCCAGTGGCCTGGGTCGGCGGGCGTACCTGCATGCTGACCCAGTCGGCGCCGAGCGCCGCGCCCTCACCGAGCACGATCTCGGTGGAGGAGGGTCCGCCACGCAGGCCGAAGTCGACCCGGGCCCGCAGCCGGCGCAGCTCCAGCGGTAGCGTGCCGCCCACAGGCACGGTGCCAGGACCGCCGACCAGCCACCCGTCGGTGTCGGCGACGGCGAGGTCCAGCCGTACCGTCGGCGTGGTCGTCGCCTGCAACGATGAGGTGACGCTGGCCAGCACGAGGGTCACGGCCGCGGACACGGTCACGCCGTGTCCGCCGGCCGGGGTGACCGGCGGGACCGGGACCTGCACACCGAGGTAGGTCGTGTCGGGTGGCATTGCGGCGTCGGCCGCACGGGCCTGGGCGCGCGCGGCCAGGCCCGCGGCGACGACTGCGGTTATCGCGCGAGCGACCGGGGGGACCGCCAGCACGCCGAAGACCGCGACCGCAGACAGCCCGGCCCGCACCGGCAGGTCCGGCCGGGGCGCCTCCAGATCGGTGATCGCCGGGGTGCCGCGGACGGCGTTCATGAACCCGCCGATCAGCGCGCGACCCAGGGCCAGGTCGGCGTCGTCGGGCTCCATCGGGTCCGGCGCAGGCAGCAGCGCGCGCATCAGGCGCAGCGCGTCGGCGGGTACGCCGGTGCGGGCGGTGTCGAACGTGATGTCGCTCCACGGCGTACCCAGGGTGATCAGGTTGGTGACGCCGACGACCGCCCCCGCGGCGACCCGTGCGGCGTGGCCGGCGCCCCCGAACGCGATTAGGGCGACGGGTCCGGCGCTGGCCAGCGGGGTGAGCACCTGCTGCAGCCGGGCGGCCTGGCCGAGCACCCCGCTCGGGTCGGACGCCCCGAGCCCGGCCTGCGCCCGCGGCGCCAGCGCGACGACCCACTCACCGGTGGCCGGGTCGGCCACGGTGAACGAGGCGGGGGCCAGGCCCGGGGCGGTGAGGTCGATCAAGCGACCGCCGGCCGGAGTCCACGGCGGATCGCCGACCGCTACCCGCACGACGACCGCGTTGGCGGGCAGCCCGCCTGGGATCAGGCCCTCGATCGGCAGGTCGGGCAGCGCACCCGCGTCGAGATCGGGGCGCAGCACGGTGGTCAGGCCGGCAATCGGCGCCGGGGGCGGGCCGACCAGGCCGTCGGTGCCCACCCACCGGTCGGCCAGCGCCTGCAGGCCGTCGGCGATCCCGTCGCGGCCGGCCGCGAGCAGCGCCACGTCCGGGTCGGCCAGCGCCTCGTCGAACAGGCACTGGGCCAGCCCTGCCGCGCCAAGGCCGGGCATGCCGGGCCGCCACGACTGCAGCGCGTGGCTGGCCGTCGAGGCGGCGACCGACGGGCCGTGCGGGCCGAGCCAGACCGCGATGGCGGGCAGGTCCGCGGACTGGCCGAGGCCCACCAGCCAGGGATCCTCCGTCGTACCGGATCCGACGAAGACCCCGCTGCGCCCGGCCTGGCTGCCGGTGAGCAGGTGGGCCAGCGTGGCGGCCATCGAGCCGACCAGGTCGCCGTCGGTGACCAGTTCGCCCGCCCAGTCGGTCAGGGCGGCCACCGGGTCGACCACGAGCTTGGCCAGAGAAAGGTGCGGGCTGTTGGGCCGCGGGGTGAGGCTCCATCCGGTGAGGTCGACCAGGTCGGAGAGCCAGCCCGGTGGGCCGCTCGCGGCCAGCACACCGATCAGCATTTCGACCGAGCCCCACGCGGCCGGGGGGACGTTGACGTGGCCGTTGGCGTCGACGGTCGGCAGCACCAGCGGCACCAGCGCGATGCCGGTGTCCAGGGCGAGGTTCGGTGCCGCGAGCCCGGCCCGCAGGCCTCCGGTGGCCGACCAGCCGGCGGCGACCCCGATCGAGTCGGCGATGATAGCGATCTGCCCGAGGGCCAGGCGCGCCTGAGTGCCGCCCCTGGCGCGCGC